>Ga0307508_10001282_pt1 | contig 28536 bp, 24 predicted proteins | sample 9_EM_MG_FD_203089 | JGI IMG/M metagenome (GOLD analysis project Ga0307508, IMG submission 203089) | Populus trichocarpa ectomycorrhiza microbial communities from riparian zone in the Pacific Northwest, United States - 9_EM | ecosystem: Host-associated > Plants > Roots > Unclassified | place...
CGAAAACCTCGCCAAAACCCAAGATCGCGGGACGTCGTCCCAGATGTGACGAATCCTTAGACCGTCCGTGCAGGATGGTGACGGCCGACCCTGCGCCGGAAGTGACCTCCTCGCCTGCCGATTGCTTCAAAGAACCGCGGGTCATGCCCACTGGCCCGCTGCAGGTCACGTTGGATCCATCAGGCCGATGTTCCTCCCCAGTGCATCCCTGCATGTTGGTGTTCGTGCTGAAGCACCGAGTCACAACAAAGCCAAAGGGCTACTTGAGCGGCGCTTCCCATTGGCGGCGGGCGTCGGCCATGGGAGCGCTCGGGGAATTGGAGCGCAGGGCTTGCAAGGCTTGTGGGAGGCGGGCGACCGCGGCGTGGGTGGCTGAGTCGATGGCCTCGGACGTTGAGGCATTGCTGGTGGTTGCGCTACCTCGGACGCTTGCCAGCAAGTTGCCCTGTTCATCGAGAAGCGACAGGTCAACGACGCAAACGAGCATCAGCCGCTTCGACTCGATGTAGCGTCGCAGTTGCGCGACTGACGGCGAGATAGCGTAGCCTGCGAACGAGTCAGTGAGGCCAGCCTCCGCCAGATGGCGTCGCAGCGCGTCGCGCAACTGCGCGGCATTGCTTCGCTCGCTGGGCACCGGAACACGGGCGAGGCCAGGACCACCCGCTTTGGTTTTGGGAGCGGCGCTCGCGAGCGGCGCACTCAACATCGTCGTGAGCAGCAACCACGTTCCGACTCGCGCTGGGTTCATGCGCCGAGTGTTAGCAAGCACCGCGCCAGCGCGATTTACGGCGATTTGGCGGCCCAGCGCTGCCCAAAGCGGGCCCGATGTGTGGCGAGTTGTCGCGCCGCGCCCACCTGTGACGCGCGGTTGCCGCCTCGCCCGCCACCTGCGAGCGCGCGATCTTGCCACGCGAACGCATGGCACGCAGCTTGCTGCGAGGGGCCGTCGGAAAACGATGCAAAAAGAGCCAATCTTTGCCATCCCCACCTGCCGCCTGCGCGACGTAGCAGAAACCGTCCAAGCCTACGATCGCCACTTCGCCGACAACGGCCACTCGCTACGGATGACGGTGTTCGACGACTCGGGAGCGCTGCTGCACCGTCGCTATTTCTCGCGGCTCGCACAACAAAAAACCAAGAACGAGCTGCTCTACGTCGGACCGGCAGAGAAGACCGCCCTCCGCGAGCACCTCGAGTCGAAGCTCGGCGAAAGCTCGCTGACCCCGCTCGTGGCAGAGCTTTTTCGACCAAGCTACGGCGGCAATCGTAACTACACGTTGCTCTACTCGCTCGGCTCCTACCTCGTCTCGGCCGACGACGACATGCGCTACTGCGCTTCTCGGCCACGCTCGACAGCACCTTCTACGGCTTCGATCACGATGCCTTCACCCACGCTCTCGCGCGCACGCTGACCAGCACCGTCCGGCGCATCAAAGGCTCCCTCGCGCTGTGGCCAGCCTAGACGTGTTGTTCGAGCGCCACGCGGACGATGTGGGCGTAAACGTGCTCAGGCGCGAAGGTTCCGTGCGGACGATCGTCGAAAAATAGCGCCGCCAAGCTCACGCAGTGCGGCGCGGCCTATGGCGAGCCCGCCACTGTGCAGCGAGTCCTGCAGCGAGCGCGAGCAGCAAAAGGCCGCGGGCCAGCCACGCCTCGCGGCGCGCTTCGGCCGCGAGCTCGGCTGCCCTGCGGTCGCCAGCTGCGCGTTGCTCCGCTCGCTCTGGTACCGGAATCTCCATGCCATAGGCATCTGCCTTGAGCCAGGCACTAGCGAAGCCGGTGCCGATGGCCTGTAGGTAAACGACGGCTGCGAGCAGCAAAAGCGCGAGCGCGAGGCAGCGCAGGCGCACCACCGGACTGCTCCACACGGCGCGAGCTTTTCGCCACAGCCGCTGAGGATACGAGTCCTGGTTCATGCGCGAGACGCCGACTGGCCGACAGCCCGATTCTTGCGCCCGATCGAGCGACCTATCAAGAGCGACGGGCGCGATCACGGCCCAACCGAGCCGCGCTTCGCGCCGCGCTCGGCCTTCAGCCGCGTGTGGCCTTTGACGGAACGCGGGCGAAGGGTGAGGCTACGGGCGTGTCAAGCACCGAGAAGACAAAGCCCAAGGCCGAGCAGCAGTCGTCGCACTCGGAGTCGTTCCGCTGGCGCGTGGCTCAGCTCTGGATTCAAGCCGAGGCGCTGGCCGCGCTCGCGCCCGAAGACGGCGAGCGCGAGCAACTCTCGCGGGCGGCGCGCGTGCTAGACGCGGTGCGGCACGCGCTCGAGCAGGGCGACGACCAGCTGCTCTGCGACCTCGACCAGATCGCGCACGCCGCCATGCGCGGCTCGGAGAACGTGAAGAAGCATCCGTGGCTCGCCGGCAGCGAGGCCGACCGCGACGCCAGCTTTCTTTCGAGCATGAAGCGCCACAACGCGGAGCTCGTCGAACGCAGCCGCGCCGGCACGCTCTCGACCGCCGAAGGCCGCAAATGGTTCGTGGAATGGTCGGCGGCTTACCTGCAGATCGCGCGCTTTCCGGAGCTGGCCGGCGACGTCGCGCGCATCACCGAGCTCTTGAACGCCGCCTTTCCGCCCGGCGCCTGGCCGCCAGCATTCGTCGGCTGCTCCGATCTCGAGCTGGCTCGCCACGTGCTGCAGGCAGCAGGCGTGCCGCTCGAGCGACTGACCGCGTTCGGACAAGGCTCGCGCGCCTACAATCCGCGCCCCACCCCGTAACGTGCGCGCTGCTTTCAAGGGCGGGTAGGCCGAGTGCTAGTTCCGTGCGGCCGGCCGCCAGCTGGCGGCCTGGACCAGCCTCCCCGCCCGGATGAAATAGTGCCGTCGCGCGGAGCTGGGCCTAGCGGCTCGTCATGTACCCGACGCAGCGGCAGCAGAGCTCGATTTCGATCGCTTGTGCGCTCTCTTCAGTCAAGCGGCCGCCGTACTTTGCGAGCACCTTGGCGACGATTTTCTTGAGCATGCCGTCGGCATCGGCGTGTAGTGCTTCGGCGAGCTTGGACAAACCAAACTGCCATCGCCCGAACGGGTGAGCCGCCCACGGGCGTCCTTGGCAACGAGCCAGCCCTGATCAATCGCGGAGCCGAGGGGCCCCCGCACTCCGCCGACTCCCCGGCCCCGGCGCTCGTGCGTCTTCTGGACTCAATGGTGTTTGAAGTATTGCACCGCGCGCTCGTGCTTCTCCGCCGCTGCGCGCGTGCCGAAGGTGCCCAGGTTTCGGCGCCGGCCGGTCTTGGCGTCCTTCTTGCGCGAGTACAAGCGATATTGGCCACTACTCAGCTGGCTACTCCTCGGCGAGCGCGTTCGCTCAGCGTTGACTTGCCACGGCGTGAGACTCGTGGCGCCCTTCGTTGAACTCTTCGATGGCCTTGCCGATGAATGCCGGCAAATCGTCGGGCTTGCGGCTGGTGACCAAGCCGCGATCGACGACCACTTCTCGATCGACCCAAATCGCCCCCGCGTTCTTGAGATCGGTCTTGAGCGAGGGCCACGAGGTGAGCGTGCGGCCGCGCACCAGACCCGCTTCGACCAGCGACCACGGCCCGTGGCAGATCGCGGCGATGGGCTTGCCCGCCTCGGCGAAATGACGAACGAACGACATCGCCTCCGGAATGGTGCGTAGCTCGTCGGGGTTGGCCACGCCGCCGGGCAGCAGCAACGCGTCGAAGGTGTTCGGATCAGCGTGTGCTAGCTCGAGATCGACGCTGAAAGTGCGACCGTTCTGGTGGTGCACCACGCCTTGGATCTGCCCGGCGTGAGGCGAAACCAAGAGCGTGCGCGCGCCCGCTTGGTCGAAGGCTTCGCGCGGTTTTTCGAGCTCGCTCTGCTCCGCGATCGACTTAGCCTTTCGCGGGCCCTTAGCGCGCACCGAATTGCAGACACTCTGTGATTGTTCTCTAGGGGTGTAGCGCGACTCTAGAAATACAGAAATCCTCACAGACTGAGAGCGCCGAGGTAACCACACCCTGGCCATGAATCTTCGGTCCTCGGGTAAGGCATTGATTTCGATTTTGGGCGCCCTGCTGGCACTTGGCTGCTCGGGCGCGACAAACCCGATCGACGGGACCGGCGCGGCCGGCGGCAGCGGCGGGGGCAGCCCTGCGGCGGCGGGCACGAGCAGCGGCGGCACGGGGCTAACGAGCGGCACGGCAGGCTCCGCGGGCGTCCCAGTCGCTGGTGGTGGCACGGCTGTTAACCCTGCCGTCGGCACCGGCGGCACCGCGACCGGTGGCTCCTCCGCTGGCGCAGCTGGCGGCGGTGGCTCGGGGGCAACAGCAGGTGCAGCGGGCAGTGGCGGCTCAGCAGGCATGCCGCAAACGGGCATGTACAACGTGCCCCGCGGAAAGAGCGCTGGTTGCAGCAAGACCGCGCCGGCCCAGGACAGCCCGCAAAACTACGTCAAGCACGATATCGCGGTGACCGGCGTCGATCCTGCCTTCCTGACGGCCCACCCGTCCAATCCCGGGAACAACGGTGGCTACACGTACGCCATGCGCAACTACTATCTGAAGCTGCCTGCAGGTTACGATTCGACGAAGCCGTATGCGGTGACGTTCGGCGGCGGAGGCTGTGGCAACACCGGCGGAGACAGCGGGCGCGGCGGGGGCCAACAGGCCAGCGGCATCCCTGCGATCCAGGTCGGCTTGAGCTACGTGTTCAGCGGCGGCGCGTGTTTCGAAGACGGCTACGCGAACACGCCCGAGGTTTCGTACTTCGACGCGGTGATGGCGGAAATCTCCGCCAACTACTGCGTCAATCTAGAGAAGGTGTTCGTCGGGGGCTACAGCAGCGGCGCGTGGGAGTCGATCACCCTGGGCCTGGCTCGCGGTGGAGTGATCCGCGGCATCGCCACCGGCGCTGGCGGACTGCGCATGAGTCGCCCCATGCCCAGCGGCATTCCGATGGCGGCCATTTTGCTCACGGGAGCAAGCGACACGACCAATCCCGCTGACGGCCCAACCGGCTCGTCGCTCGCGCGCGATCAGATCTTGATGACCAACAAATGTGTCGGCACCGACAGCATGCCTTTTGCTGGCGACGCAGATTGCGTGAAGTACACGGGGTGTCCCGCAGCTTTCCCCGTTGTCTGGTGCAGGCCGCCCGGTGGTCACACCGCTGGCTCCGGCGAGCACTGGGCCGCAGTGGGCGCCTTCTGGGACGGCCTGCCCCCGGTGCCATGACTTCGCGACGGGGCCAGGCTCGGCTTCGGATTTGAGGCGCGCCCAACCGGGGTTCGGCGCGCCTCTAGCCACGGCTCGCTACGGCGTCGTCGCGGGCTTGCTACATTCCGGATTTGCCGCCGCCCGCGGGGCCAGAGCCGCCCGAGCTAACGGTTCCGCCGGTGCCGGGATCGCCGCCTTCGGCCGGGGCACCGCCCGCACCGATGTCACCGCCCGTACCGAAGCTGCCGCCCATGGTGAAGGTACCGGCCGTGCCGACGCTACCGCCGGCGCTGACAGTACCGCCGGTGTTCTCACCGCCTGGGCCGCCGCCGCCGTTGGGAGGCGTGTCGGTGAACAGAGCCGCCCGTGCTTTGTCGAGCAGGCTGAGCACCTTGGTCATGCTGGACGGACGGTCCCTGTCGTGGTTCCTGAGCGCGCTCTTCAGTTGCGCTTCGGCATCGCTGAGCTGCTTCTGAACGTCGACGCTCAGCTTTTTCGCCGAAAGATCGACGCGGGCGTCGCGCGTATCGGCGATGGCGATGGCGAGTAGGTCGGTGTTGCCCACCGACCGCACGTCTTTCACGTATTGGACGCGCTTACGCACTTGGTCGATGTTGGCGGCGGAATTGATCACGCGAAGGAACGCCGCGAGGTCGCCCTGCTGGTCGGTCGTCAGCTGGTTGAAGATGAAGAACGACGACGGCGAAGCCTGGAATGTGGGCGAGAAGTAAAACCCCACGGCATCTTCGATCGTGTTTACTGCGTTGTTGTGGAAGAACGGGGGCGTGTCGGCCGCCTCGACCAGCGGCGGCACGTTGAAGGTCCGGTCCCCCGGCGAGAGGAAGCCGTCGTCGTCCGGTAGGTCCGGCGTGAGGTTCGCGACGCCCGTGTCGAAGTTGAGGTTCTGGTCTACGAAGCCGAAAAGGTCGGTGTGGCAGAACGTGCAGCCGGTTCCGAAAAACAGGTTCTGGCCGTTGAGCGCCCGCGGATCGGTCGGAAAGCTCTGCGTGAAATCCTTGGGCGCCTGCCTGCCGGCGAAGAGCTGGAAGGCCTCCAGCGCATCGAGCTCTTCTTCCGTCGGCAGACGAAAGTCGACGCCGGGCCTGCGGGCCAGGGTCTTGGTGAAATGCTGGATGATGGCGCCGAACGCGAACTCGTGCAGGGTACTGCGGCCAGGGCCGCCGTCGCCCGACCAGCCGAGGCGATGATCAGGCGGGCCGTTGAAGGCGTTCGAGATGCCGTTGGTGATGCCGAGCGATAGCGTGTGCGGCACGCCGCGCTCGACGAACTTGTGCGTCGGATCGTCGAAGCCGTCGAGGTTCTCGCGAATCAGCGCCCGACTGCGCAAAAGCTTGGGATCTTCGAGCTTGGCCAGCGCTGGATTGGTCTCGGCCACGAACAGCGGATCGCTTGGCGGTAGCTTGGCGATGAAGGCCGGGTCGATCGTGAGGCTGTCGTCGGCGCGGTGGCAGGTGCCGCAGGTGCGGCCGTTTCCGCCAAACGTTTCGTTGAAGAAGAGCTGAGCGCCGCGGGCCACCAGCGGATCGGTCGTCTCGATATTGTTGGCGAGCGGTCCAGTGACCGCGTCGAGACCCTTGCCCTGACGAAAGCGGAACAGTCGCTTCTCGAGCAGAGTCCGATCGCCGACGACGACACGCGACTCGGTCGGCTTCTTTCCGGCGCGCGTCACGACGATCAGGTCCAAATCGAAGCCAATGTCGGCGCCGATCGCAACGCTGAGCGTGCGACTGTTGCCCCCGCTCGTGAACTTACCGACCTTGATCATTTGATCGGTAGCCTCGGGGGCCATGCTGCCGCCCGCCACGTTCTTCACGAACCAGAGCTCGAAGTTGCCGCTGCTGGGAACGTTATTGAGCGTGGCTGTCACGTTACCGGTGTTCATGTCGAGCGTGGCGTGACCACTGGCCACCGCGCCCCCCGGGCCAGTTACCTTTTCGGTGCTGAGTCCTGGGTGAAAGCCGTAGCCGATCAGGAACTGTGCGTCGAAGTTGTCGCCCGCAAAGACATTGATAAACGAGCTGAAAGCGTCCGCCAGCCCGTCTTGCGGTGCCGCCGCAGGCTCTTCGCTCGCGCCTAGATTGGCTTCCGGCGAGCCCTCGGCGTCTCCTGGAGCCGCGCCGCAACCCGCCACGAATACTGCCGCCGCCAGGAGACACCAGCCCTGGCGGACAAAACCCAACTCACCCTTGGTAATCAATCGCATCTGGACCTCCCGCTGACGTGGCAAATTAGCCCAAGTCTCGGACAATAGCCGCGCCGCCTAACCGCAACCTACGCCTCAAACCACCTGGGCGTCAGCCTGAGGGAGAACGCGAGATCGGTCAACGAAATTTCGACGCGCCGAAACAAAATTGCTATCGCCGTCCGTTCGTCAGCGAATCGTCAGCTGGCTCGGGCTCGGGCTCGGGCGCCGACGTCGTCGGCTCGGCTCGGCCACGCTGAGGACCAACGCCTCGAGAGCTTGGGTCAGTAGCGCTCGCACACGAACGACTGCATGCCCGAGCATTGCCAGTTCGACCAAGTGCCGTTTCCAACGCGCCTGAGCTGAAGGCAGCGCAGCTTTTGGTCTTGCACGGGCTCTCCCGCTCCGAAGTTTTCGTAAGCGCCCCCGATCGCCGCACCCAGTGTGTAAAAGGCCGTGCCGTCTAGCCAGCTGAAGACGTTGGGGTCGTCTCGATTCGAAGCGCCTACCCAAACATAGTCGTCGGGCGCCAGGCTGAGCACGCTCGCGTTCTCGAGCGCGCTGTCGATTTTGACGAGGTGCATGCCGTTGGCCTGGCACCTGGCCTCCGCTTGATCGAAATCCTCGGCCGCCAAACAAGCCATGTACGAGGTGCCTTGCACGTAAGACCCAGTGCAGCCTACCGAACACCCCTGGTCCTGTGGCGTTGGCTGGCAGGCTTCGTCTAGGCCGTCGCACGTGTGATCGAGCTCCGCTGGCTGACAAGCGGGAGCGCCAGATTGGCTAGTCCCGGCTTGCGCCGGCGCGTCCGCGCCGCCCCGCCCGTCGCCGCCGGATGGCACACCACCGCCGCAGCCCGTATCGATGCAGCCAGCGCTCTCGACATCACCGAGGACGATTTGCGGACTACAGCCCATCGACAACGCGAGCGCGGCGCCGAGCGACGCGCGCCCGGCGTGCAAACGCGTTCCGTTTCGGAGCCGTCGAGCACGCATCAGCGAATGATAGCCGTTTTTCCGGGTTAGCTCGAACGCCTAAAAAAGCCAGCCACCGATCACCATGCGCGCGGCGACCGTGGTGGCCTTGGGGCTGCCGGTGAGGTCCACATCGACGCTGGGACCGACGCCAGCGAAGTAGTGATGTGAGTGAAACATCAACGGGACATACAGATTGAACGCCAGCGCCGTGTTCGAGTCCGAAGTCGCGGGCAAGGTAACGCCCCCGAGAGTCTGCGCGTCGACCTTGATGCTGGTGCTGTTGAACGAAAGGCCGGCCTTGGGCCACAGCGAGAAGCGCTCGCTGAGCGGGACATCGTAGCCCACGCGCGGCCCGATGCCGAACGTCGTCGTGCTGGCGCCTGATGACGAGCTGTATTCGATGCCGGTGAAGGCGCCCACCGACAAGTGGTCGATCACGAAGTAGTCGACGGCCGGCCGGATCAACAGCGTGGTCGTCGAACCATCCGCTCCGCTCAGGTGCGTGTGCGTGATGAGCGCCCCCGCTTCGCCCATGATGGCCAGTTGTCCCCGCTCACCGAAGACACCAGACGGTGAGTTTGGGCTGACGTAGGGCATGCCTGGCTCGGGCTTGGGCTGGGCCCAGGCCGAAGAGCTGACACCAATCAAGACGAGCACGGTCCCGAAAACGGCCAATCGATTATGCATGGCGGCGCATCTGCACCGAACATGCCGACGCAGCAGCGCAGCCAGATCTTCGCTCGACACGGGGGACCCGACGCGCTGCCAGCGTGTCCAGACCGCACAGCGGGGCAAATGCGCGCCACAAACCGTGGTGGCAGTCGCCCGCGCCCGAACACGTCTGTCGCCCGCACCGCGCGCTGCCCGGCCGGCGGGCGCGCAAGCGCATGGCCATGCCATGGATGGTTCAAACCATACTCGACGGGCTCGAAGAAGAACGGCGCGTGGTGTTCGTCCTCACCGAGCTCGAGGAGTTCACTGCGGCGGAGATCGCCGAGACGCTGGGGATCGGGATCAACAGCGTGTACTCCCGGCTGCGCCTGGCGCGGCGCGACTTCAACCAGGCTCTTCAGCGCCAGCAGGCGCGCCAGACAGGCAAGGCTCATGAGCGACCCTAAGGGCCCGCGAAAGGCCAAGTCGATCGCTAAACATCAAGGTTTTCGCTAGTGATCGGCTGTGGCGCCAGTACGCCTCGAAACTGTGCAGCTTCGACTTCGCCGACCTACAAGCTGCCCCGCATTGCGTGGCCGGCGACAATGCGGGGCTCTACGGCGCCGCGGGCGGCCGCATCGTGGCTCGCGCCGAACAGGGCGCTGTATTCGAACTCGTTTGGCGCGCGCAGACCCAAAACGCCGAAGCCATCGATGGAAACATCACCAGCCACGGCAGCAGGTTCGTCAGCACTCACGAGGGCTCACGTTGACCGACCGCGGCGCCGAGCTGTTCGCCGCCGCGCGCCAAGTCGACGACGGAGTGCAGGCAGTGTTTCGGCGCGCCGCCGGTCTACGCGAGGTGCCAAAGGGCACGGTGCGCGTGTCGGTCAATGAACGGCTCGGGGCGTACGTGCTCCCGCGCTGCTTTGCCAAGCTCCGGCAGGACTATCCCGAGGTCAAGCTCGAGGTCGTGATCGAAAACGCCGTGGCCAACCTATCGCGCCGCGATGCCGACGTCGCCGTGCGCATGTTCGCCCCGAACAGGTCGCGCTGGTGGCACGCCGCGTCGGTACCGTCACAGCCCGTCACACTCTGACCCGCAACTCCCAAACGGGGTAGCGAACACGCAGCGTAGGGTGCACGGGTTGGCGGCGAAGCGAAGAACCTGCGTTCTTGCGCAAGTCTTGCAGCAGTAAGCCACTAGCGAATGCCCTTGCCGGGACAGTTCGAGCGAGAAGCGTGGCCATCAGCCCCAGGCATGCCTGTTGCAGTCACCTGTTCGACTAATGAGCACCAAGGACAGGACACAAGTTCTCGTTGTGGGGGCCGGGCTCGTGGGGCTCACAGCCGCGTTGACCTTAGCTGGCCAAGGCTTTGCGGTGCGTATTGTCGACCGCGAAAAGGCGCATCCCGTGCGCCCATTTCCAGTCCTGCTCCACGCCGCAAGCTTGCGCATCTTGGAGGAGCTGCGTGTCTGTAGCGCGGACGACTGGCGCGGTCGTTTGGTGACGCAGCTTTCTATCTGCTCGAGTGGCAGCTACGAAACGTTGCTCGATTTGTCTCGCGCGGCAGGTGCTTGGGGCGGGGTCTTGGTCTTGCCGCAGGCCATCTTGCTCCAAACGCTGACCCAGCTGCTGGCCCGACGTGGGGTGGAGGTTGAGTGGAACAGCGAGTTGCTTGCCATTCAACAAGGCGAGTACACCGCGTTGGCTCGGGTCCGTCAGAGTAGCCACGCTCACAAGGTTCTGTTTCCGCGACAGGAAGCCCCGAGCGAGCTCAAGTCGATCGTCGCGGACTACGTGATCGGCGCCGACGGTTACCACTCCACGGTCAGGTCTTCACTCAGCTTGAAGCTCTTGCCGCACGGACCCCTAGAAACCTTCGCCTTCTTCGAGGCAGCCACCGAGCGGCCTCTGCTTTCGGCGAGGCTAGAGCTGCAAGAAGGCGCCGCCAGCAGCGTCTACCCCATCGAAGGCAAGCGGGCGCGTTTCTGCTTCCAAACCGGGCTGCCACTGGACCGGGCGCCTGATCTGCGCCAGCTGAAGGAGCTCGTTGCGTCGAAGCTACCTGGTTTTCCGGGCGCGTTTACGGAATGCGACCACACCGGGCTGGTAGAGTTTCGCCGAGCTCTTACCCCCCACTTCGGCGCGGGGCGCGTCTGGCTCGCGGGCGAGGCCGCCCACACTACGGGACCGATCGGCGCACACAGCATCAACATCGGCATGCGCGAAGCTGGTGAGCTGGCGCAGGCTATGGGAGAGGCGCTGCGTCCATCGTCACGCGGCTCGTTTGGCGACGGATACGACGCGGCACGCTTGCGAGAATGGCGCGAGCTCTTGGGCCTGGTGCCTTGGGAGTCGCGGGACTCGCTACCGCATTCGGTCGAGCCGGACCTGACGCGCATCATTCCGTGCCTGCCGGCTTCTGGCAACGATCTGAGCGAGCTCCTCGCCCAACGGTCGCAACGGCCTGCCCTGTCGTCCGGGCGGCGCATGCGACGGGCGCAGCCACCGCCGTTGCCACGGTCGTAGGGCGAAAAGCCGTGCAGCACACCGTGCCGCACGGCCGAACCAGGCTCGTCGCGAAGCTGAGCGAGCGCGTCGCTCAGGCCCCCGCTTGGGCTGGCCACTGCCAATCACGGACTTCCGGCATATCCTCACCGTGTTCACGAATGTAGTGGTGATGGTCGACGAGCTTCTCGTCCAGCTCTTGTTTGAGGTAGGCGACTCGCGTACCGAGAGCCGGCACCCGATCGAGGACGTCCTCGGCGAGGTGGTAGCGATCGAGATCGTTCTTCACCGTCATGTCGAACGGCGTGGTGGTCGTTCCTTCCTCCTTGTAGCCGCGGACGTGGAAGTTCCCATGGTTGGTGCGTCGGTACACCAGCCGATGAATCAGCCAGGGGTAGCCATGATAAGCAAAGATCACCGGTTTGTCTTTGGTAAAGATCATATCGAAGTCGCGATCGCTCAAGCCGTGCGGGTGCTCGCTCGGTGTTTGCAGCTTCATCAAGTCGACGACGTTGACGACACGCACCTTGAGCTCGGGCAGGTGCTTTCGAAGCCAGTCGACGGCAGCCAGGGTCTCGAGCGTGGGGACGTCGCCCGCGCAGGCCATGACCACGTCGGGCTCGGCGCCTTGATCGTTGCTCGCCCAGTCCCAGATACTGATGCCCGCCGTGCAGTGCTTGACCGCCTGATCCATGGTGAGCCACTGTAGCTCGGGTTGCTTGCCCGCGACGATCACGTTCACGTAGTCGCAGCTACGCAGGCAGTGGTCGGTGACGGACAACAACGTGTTGGCATCTGGCGGGAGATAGACGCGAATGACTGCAGATTTCTTATTGATGACGTGATCGATGAACCCGGGATCTTGATGACTGAAGCCGTTGTGATCCTGACGCCAGACGTGGGAGGTGAGCAGGTAGTTGAGCGATGAGATCGGACGGCGCCAAGGGATCTCGCTCGTCGTCTTGAGCCACTTCGCGTGCTGGTTGAACATGGCGTCGATGATGGCGATGAAGGCTTCGTAGCAGGAGAAGAAGCCGTGCCGTCCGGTCAGCAGATAGCCTTCGAGCCAACCCTGACACTGGTGCTCGCTCAGCATCTCCATCACCCGTCCGTCGGGCGAAACATGCTCGTCGCCCGGTAGAATCTCCGCTGTCGACATGCGGCTCGTCACCTCGAACACGTCGCCCCAGCGATTGGACGCGGTTTCGTCGGGGCTGAAGACACGAAAATTTCGCTCATCTCGATTCAAGCTCAGCACGTCGCGGATCAGCTTGCCTTGGACGCGCGTTGCCTCGGCCTTCACGCTGCCGGGCGCAGGCACGTCGACGGCGTAGTTCCGAAACTCCGGCATGTGCAATTCTTTGCGCAACACGCCGCCATTGGCGTGCGGGCTGGCGCTCATGCGTTGCTCGCCCTTCGGCGCTAGCTCGGCCAGCTCGTTCAAAATGCGTCCGCGCCCATCGAACAGCTCTTCGGGCCGATAGCTCTTCATCCAGGCTTCGAGCATGGCGAGGTGCTTGGGGCTCTCCGCGAGCTGTGCGAGCGGGACTTGATGCGAGCGAAACGTCCCCTCCACTGGCTTTCCGTCAACTTCACGCGGGCCCGTCCAGCCCTTGGGGGTGCGCAAGACGATCATGGGCCAGCGGGGGCGCCTCACGAAGCCCTTTGCGCGCGCCTCGCTCTGAACGTGTTTTATCTCACTCATGCAAGTGTCGAGAATCGCGGCCATGCGCTGGTGCACGAGCGCTGGCTCGTCGCCCTCCACGAAGTAGGGCGTGTAGCCATAGCCACGAAAGAGTTGCTCCAGCTCCTCGCGCGGCAACCGGGCCAAGATCGTCGGGCCTGCTATCTTGTACCCGTTCAGATGGAGGATGGGCAGCACCGCGCCATCGTGCACCGGGTTCAAGAACTTGTTCGAGTGCCAGCTGGTTGCCAAAGGCCCCGTCTCCGCTTCGCCGTCGCCAACCACACAGCAGACGAGCAAATTCGGGTTGTCGAAGGCGGCCCCAAACGCATGCGACAGGGCATAGCCGAGCTCGCCGCCTTCGTGGATGCTGCCGGGCGTTTCTGGGGCGACGTGGCTCGGGATCCCGCCGGGGAACGAAAACTGTTTGAACAGCCGCGCCATTCCTGCCGTGTCTTGCGAGATGTTCGGGTAAACCTCGCTGTAGGTGCCCTCCAAGTAGGCGTTCGCGACCAGGCCAGGCCCACCGTGGCCAGGTCCTGCCACGTAGATGGCCGAAAGATCGCGCTCCTTGATGACGCGATTCATGTGCGCGTAGATGAAGTTGAGCCCTGGCGTCGTGCCCCAGTGGCCGAGCAGCCGGGGCTTGACGTGCTCGAGTCGCAACGGCTCGAGTAGCAGCGGGTTGTCGCGGAGATAGATCTGCCCAATCGACAAGTAGTTGGCTGCACGCCAGTAGGCGTTCAGCTTTCGCAGCTGATCGGGCGAAAGCGGATCGGTCATGTGGTGTTCCTTTTGAAAAAACTCTTACGGAGAGCCGTGTGCGGCAACGTGCCAGATGTCGCGCGCGTAGCCACGAATGGTCGCGTCGCTAGAAAATCGACCCATGCCAGCGACATTGAGGATCGCTTTGCGCGTCCACTCGTCCTGGTCGCCGTAGCAGACCTCGACGTCGAGTTGCGCGCGCTGGTAGCTAGAGAAATCAGCCAGAACAAAGTAAGGATCGCCCTGGTTCAGGAGGCCGTCCGCGAGCTTGTGGTAGCGGCCGCGATCGTGCGGGCAAAACGTACCGTTCGTCAGAGCTTCGATGACGTTTCGCAAGAGTGCATCAGACGCGTAAGGCTCGCGAGGGTCGTAACCTCGAGCCTTCCACGCGCTGACTTCTGCCTCGGTCAAACCGAAGATGAACATGTTCTCCTGGCCTACGGCTTCGGCGATTTCCACGTTGGCACCGTCGAGGGTGCCGATCGTGAGCGCGCCGTTGAGCGAAAGCTTCATGTTGCCCGTTCCCGACGCTTCCATGCCCGCGGTGGAAATTTGCTCGGAGAGATCGGCCGCCGGGATCAGGACCTCGGCGCTCGAAACGCTGTAGTTGGGAACGAAGACCACCTTGAGCCATTCCCGGGTCGTTGGTTCCTCGCTGACGGCCTTGGCGACATCGTGAATCAAACGAATGACCTGTTTGGCGGTCTCGTACCCGGGCGCCGCCTTACCGGCAAAAATGACCGTTCGCGCCTGGCGCTCTTCAGGCTCGGTGCCTTGCTGCGCCTGCAGGAATAGGTCGATGACCTGGAAGATGTTCAACAGCTGGCGCTTGTACTCGTGGATGCGCTTGACCTGGACATCGAAGATTGACTCCGGATCGACGGAGACGTCCAGCGTCTTTCGCAGATGCGCCGCCAATCTGACCTTGTTGGCTAGCTTCACTTCGCGGAAGCGCTGCCTGAGCACCTCGTCGTTGGCCAAGGGCGCGAGCCTCTTCAATTCGTCCAGATTGGTGAGCCAGCGATCACCGATCACGGACGTGATGAGCCCAGACAGCGACGGATTGCAGGTACGCAGCCACCTGCGCGGCGTGATGCCGTTGGTTTGGTTGTGGAACTTGCTCGGCCAGGCCTGCGCAAAATCCGGGAATAGCTTGTCTCGCAAGAGCCGGCTGTGCAGCGCCGAAACGCCGTTGACGGCAAAGCTGCCAACCATGGCCAAATGTGCCATGCGCACCCGTTTCGGCGTGCCCTCATCGACAATCGACATCCGCTCAAGGCGCGCAGGATCGTCGGGAAAGCGCAGCCGTATCTCCTCTAGCAATCGCCGATTGATTTCGCAGATGATTTCCCAGTGGCGCGGCAAGAGCCGCTCGAAAAGCGAGACCTGCCACGTCTCGAGCGCCTCCGGCAGGACGGTGTGGTTGGTGTAAGCGAAGCAACCCGTCGTGATCGACCAGGCGGAGTCCCACTCGTGACCGTGCTCATCGACTAGGAGGCGCATCATCTCGGGCACGGCGACGGCCGGGTGCGTGTCGTTGAGCTGAAAGACCGCCTTCTCTGCGAGATTGTCCAGGCTCGGGTGACCGTTCAAGTGTCGCCTTATCGCGTCTTGCAGCGTGGCCGAGACGAAGAAGTACTCTTGCTTCAGCCTGAGCTCGGAACCGGCGACCACCTGGTCGTTGGGGTAGAGGACCCGCGCGAGGTTCTCGCTCGAATTCTTGTCCTCGACGGCCCGAATGTAGTCACCCCGGTTGAACGAGGAAAGGTCGAGCTCGCGCGAGGCATGCGCGGACCACAGCCGCAGCGTGTTGACGACGTTGTTGAGGTACCCGGGTACCGGGATGTCGTTGGCGATTGCGACGATGCTCTCGCCCTCGAGCCATTTGACGGCCGGTCGCCCACGCAGCATGCCCGCCTCCGTGCGACCGCCGAAGCGCACGATGAAGAGCTGGTCGGTGCGCACCACCTCCCACGGCGTTCCGTAGCGGAGCCAGTTGTCAGGTTGCTCTACCTGAGCCCCATCGACGATTTCCTGACGGAAGATCCCGTATTCATAGCGAATGCCGTAGCCGATAGCGGGCACTCCGAGCGTGGCTAGTGAGTCGAGAAAACACGCGGCCAGGCGGCCCAAACCGCCGTTGCCGAGGCCGGGGTCGTCTTCCACCTCGAGGACCTCCGCGAGGTTGATGCCGAGGTCCTCGAGCGCGGCTCGCGCCTGTTCATAGATGCCCAGGTTGAGCAGGGAATCGGACAGCAAGCGCCCCACCAAGTATTCGAGCGACAGGTAGTACACCCGACGCTCGTCTCGAAAATGGTAACCCTGTTGGGTCTCGCTCCAACGATCGAACATGCGGTCCCGAGCAGCCAACGCAAGGCTCCGGAAAAAATCGCGAGCAGTCGCCGAAAATGCGTCCTTACCCAGCGTGTACTCGATGTGCTGAGCGAAGGAGCGCTTGATCGACTCTCGGTCCATGCCGAGGCTGCCCGTTGCCAAATAGCTTCGTTCTTTCATGAACAAACCCGATCACGGACGTGCGCTGGCAAGGCAACGCGCGGCCCTCGTGCGCGCAACCCAATACGCCGGGAGCCGAAGAAAAAGAAGGGCCGCACCCGAGATCGCAGACTCAGAACTCCTGCGTCGACTCCACCCCTCGTGCAAAACGTGCACGAGAGAGAGCAATGCGCGCAGAACTTGCGCGACAGTGCGGCGCACCAGCTCGGTCCGCGCGTTGCGCGAAAGGTCGGGCATGAGTTGTTGGCGGCTCAGCGCCGGCCGTGCAGCGGCTCCCTTTTAAGCGCGGGCGGCGGCTCAGGTTTCCGCGAGGTCCTTTGCGAAGACGCTCGGCGCCGAGCAAGTGTGGCAGGCTCGCTGACAACAGCTCATGACGCGAATCGCCCGCGTGGTCCTCAGCTCGCCCACGGGCGAGCTCTTTGGGGTTCTGTGAAGACAGCGGTACTGCAACGCGGAACCCGCTTCCTCCCTTTACTTCGGGACTTTGGTGATCGTCTGGCAGCCGAGCAGGACCTCGAGCGAGGCCATCACGTCCACCGTCACGGCGTCGCAGCTCGATTTGCAGAGCACGACGCGCGTGGGGCTGACTGGGTTGTCGTAGTACCAGCCTTGCGCGCCGGCGCAGGCAGCCTCATCGGGGACTTGGGCTAGCGTGGTCTTGACTCCGCCAGCGGCCGTCACGTTCACGTTGACGCGGGTTGGATCGATGGTGGCGCCAGCCTTGGGCTCCGGAAGGGCGAAGTCGCAATCCAACACCTGTCCGCGGATGGCGGCGAGCGCATCGAGCAGCTCTTGCTGCGTATTGGCGCCGTCCGAAACGAAGATGCCCTTGGCGGTGCCGCCAGCCAGCGCAATGGCGTCCATGTCGGCCTCGCGCGAGCCGGTAAGGCCAATCGCGTAGGTGCGCACGTTGTCGGAGGCAAACGCGTCGGAGGCCAGCTTCGAGATGTTCATGATGTCCTCGTCGCAGCCGTGGGGCTCGCCATCGGTCACCAGCACGACCACGCTGTTCTCGGTCATGGTCAGCTGGCGTTGCGCCTTGGCCCAGGTCAGCGCTCCAGCGAGCGCGGCGGAGGTGGGGGTGCCGCCGCCCGCTCCGCCGCCGGGCGCCGACCTGGCCGTAGCGTCGAGCAAAGCTTGCTCTTGCATGTCGGCCGGCGATGGGTCTGCCGAGAGCGGACCGAGAGGCACGAGCGGCTGGGCGCACGCGGCAGCGTCGCACGCCTGGTCGTTGCAGCCCGCGGCAGGGTTGTCGTCCGGAAAGAAGCGCAGCGCTAGCTTGAGGCCGGCGGCGTCTGGGCTCGAAAAAAATGCTTTCAACGCCGCAGACGTCAGGTCCCAGCGCGTCGGCCCGTTGCGCACGGCGCTCTCTCGCATCGAGCCCGAACGATCGAACGCCACGAGCATATTCACGCCGGCAAGCTTTGCGCTTGCCGTACCGGTGGCGCACGCCATGTCCGGCATTAGGCCCGCGCCGCCGCCGGTGCTGCTGCCGCCCATTGCGTCGGGCGAGCCGGGGGCGAGGCTGAGAGTCCCGGCAGCGCTGCTGGGCGCACCAGCGCCCGCGCTAGGAGCGCCGCCGTGGCTCACGCTGGCAGTGCCGGCGGTGCCCGGCCCTGAATTGCTGATCATCGATACTCCGGTGCCGGGCCCACCAGCTCCACAGCCAGCAGCGACGAAGGCGAGCGAGATCAGCGACGCGGTCGCGGGGATGAAGGTACGCATGCGGAGGCTTCCTTGAAGAGTCGTGCGGCGGCTCACGAAGACCCGCTCATCTCTTCTAGTGGGAAGCGTGAGGAAGACTTGGTGGCTAGACCAGATAATTTCTCACTTTTCGCTGCCCCGGAAAGCTCCCGCCATAGTGCGTGTTCGGCTGATCGTCAGTGTTGCGTCCGACAATCGTATTGACGACGCAATCACAACTTTCCAGGAAGTCCTGTGTAGAGACGCTCGGCGCCGAGCAAGTGTGGCAGGCTCGCTGACCACAGCTCAAGACTCGAATCGCCAGCGTGGTGCTCAGCTCGCCCACAGGCGAGCTCTTGGGGGTTCTGCCACCGCTCGAGCTCGCCTCTCCCTATTGGCCTGAGAGCTCCGATGTCGTCGCTGAAGTCGAGGCGCGCTTCGGCGCTCGAGTGGTGATGCTGCGCTTGCTGCTGGCAGAGCCATCACAAAAGTCCGGTGGTGAGGTAACGTACCTAGCTGAGCTCACGTCCCCCGCAGTCGACGTCGAGCTGTCGCAGGTCCCTGAAACGCTGCGCCAGCGCGCGCTTGCCCCGGATCCCAAGCGCATGCCCTGGGCCACGCTCGGGGGTCCCGCGCGCAGCCTCGACTGGGCTCGCTCCGCGCTCGAGCCCAGCGGGCAGGCTTCGTTCCGCGCCGTTCAGCAGCGAACTTGGAACCTTTCGACCCTGTGGCGTTTGGAGCCGGCGTCGGCCCACGAGTGCGCCATCTGGCTCAAGCAGGTGCCGCACTTCATGGCCCACGAGAGCCGCGTACTGCGCTGGCTGAACCACGCGGCTCCCGGTGCCGCGCCGACCCTACTGGCTGCGGACGATGGCGGGCGGAGTCTTCTAGAGCACATCGCGGGCGACGACCTGTACGGAGCACCCGTCGCCATGCGGCGGCTGATCAACGAACAGCTTCAAGTCATCCAACGCGCCGGCAGCGAAGCGGTAGACGAGCTGCTCGCGCTCGGCGTGCCGGATCTGCGAGGCCCCAAGCGCGCCGCCGACATGCGCCAGAAGCTCCTTGCTTGGGTACCCGGTTACCCGGGCCTCGAAGCGCTCTTGCACGGGCTCGAGCGGCAGCTGGAGCGGCTGGAGGAATGCGGCCTCCCGGCGACTTTGGTCCACGCCGACAACCACCCAGGCAATGCGCGCGGCTCGCCGCAAGCTGTCAGGCTGCTCGACTGGGGTGAGGCGTTCATCGGGGACCCGGTGACGGATCTGCTCGGCTTGATCGGCGACCTGTCGCCCCAAGAAGCAGCACCGTTGCTGGTCGACTGGTGCGCCAGCTGGAAGCGTCTAGCGCCTCGTTCGAAACCCGAGCAGGCGCTCGAGCTTGGGCCATTCATCGCGGCCCTGAACGGTGCGGCAACCTACGCGCACTTTTTGCAGCAGATTGAACAGACGGAGTGGCCGTATCACCTTGAAGACGTGCCGCGCTGCCTCGAGCGCGCCAAGGCCCTAGCAGGGTGTTGAGAAGGTGGGTGCTAGGCGCTGTTTGGGCGCTGAAGGACTGCTTGAGGTGCCCACCCCCGTCCGTCCTCGCCACCTGCGGTGGCTGCGGGCGGCCGACCCCTCCCCAATCGCCGGCCTACGCCGGCTCAGGGAGGGGTAGAAGCGTGGCGAGCCGGACCAAGTCGTACGCAGCTCCAACCAAGGTCGCCGAGCGCGTCGGCGTGACGACCGAAGAGCTGCTCAAGATGATCCAGCGCCTCGAGGCGCTCGACGTCTCGCTGGAGGTCCGTCCACCCTCCTGGTTGACGTGCTGCCGGCCTCAGGATTCGTCACATCTGGGAGCACGTCCCGCGATCTTGGGTTTTGGCGAGGTTTTCGCTGCGCTCCGATGCTCACGTACTCAAGTACGCTCCGCTTCGGTGCTCGCGAAAACCTCGCCAAAACCCAAGCTTGCGAGGCGGCCGGCTGAAATGTGATGGATGATGAGCGTACCCGAAGTGACTCTAAGTCACTTCGGGTACGAAGTGACTTTCCAGACGCGCGAAGGGCCCAACCTCCACGAGGTTCTTCTTAGTGGGGCCCCGCGACGGTCGCGGATTCTTCAAGCGTGAAACTCGCCGCTGCGGCCACCTGAGTTTCAGGTCAGTCCAGCCCCCGCGTCGGTCGCGGATTCTTCAAGCGTGAAACTTGCGTTGGGATTCTTGCTCGTCGAGGACCCCGCCGTTGTGGCCGCCTGAGTTTCAGGTCAGGCGGGGAGACGGGGAGGTCCGCGAGGCGAGAATTTGGGTTCCGCGCTACCGCCCGCGAGACTGCGCGGCCTCGTGCCGGATTGTCGGCGCCGAAGGCGCGACGCTTGGCGCCGAAGGCGCGCGAACAACAAAAAGTCTCGCGGACCTCCCCGCCTCCCCGCCTCCCTGTGAATCTCGCAGGATCCCTGCCACGAGCGATCAGCGCGGAGGCAGCCCAAGACGTGCCGCTCGGCATGGCCGAGAGACGACACGGGAGCTTCTGCAAGGAAGGCTGCGGTTGGGCAGCCAAAAGCTGTGACGAATCCTTAGCGGGCTGCGACGCGACAGCGTCAGCGAAGATGTGACGATGCGGCCCGTTTTGCAGAAACTCACACTTCGTCGATCGCGACTTGGCGCAAGTAGTAGCCCGAATCGAGGCGTCGCGTTCTGACCGAAGTGTCCGGCACGCGCAGCGTGATCGAGTAGGTGCCAACGCGGGGGGGCCGAAACGCATACTCCCACAGCCGCCAAGTTGCGGCGTCCGTGGCGCTCGAGCGTTTGTCGACTGGTTGCCACACGCCATCGCCGAATTGAATCTCGAGCGCGGGGGCCGGCGCGCTGCCGCCCCACTCGATGCCGACGACGCGATACACGAGCTGGCCATCGACCTGCCATTTTTCGATGCGCGTGGGCATGGCGGCTAGGTCGATTTCAGCGGGCAAGTAGTCACGCGCCAGCGTGGGCGCACCGTTTTGCATGGTACGCGACGCAAATTCCAGCATCTGCGAGCTGGCTGGCTCGTCGGCACCGACGAACGAGATCGCGTTCAACCATTTGATGCAGGTGCAGCCATACCAGCCCGGTACCAGCAGTCGCACGGGCGCGCCGTGATCGGGCAAGAGCGGCGCGCCGTTCATCTGCGTCGCCAAAAATGCGCCTGCCTGCTGCAGCTGCTCGAGCGTAAAGACCCAGCTTGCGCCCGCCATCGAGTTCGTGGAAGGCCGCGAGTGCTCGTCGAAACCGGAGACCAAAATCGCCGTTGCGTCGGCGGGCGCGGGTACGTCGGCCAGCGCAGCGAGCAGTGGCACGCCTGTCCAGTCGGCGCTGCTCAGCAGTCCAAAGGCAGCGCCCCGCGCGTTACCGCTGCACTCCATCAAATGCACACCTTGCGCCGTAGCCGACGCCTCGAGGTCGCCTTGAACGAGCTCGACGTCTGGCTCACCGCTGCGCAGCACGCGAATCTTCCACGGCGTTTCGGGCTTCAGTAAATCGGGGTAGCGCGTGCGGATGTAAAACGCGTCGCTCGGCGTCAGCAGGTGCGCGTCGTCGAGCTTCGACAGGTCGGTGTAGAGCCGGCCGTCGAGACCCTGATTGAAAGGTTTTTCCAGTGGCGGATCGCCCTCGCCGGCGAATGGCACTTGTGCCACCAGCGCCCCACCAGCAAACGGGTCCGACCCCATGCCGCCCGCCCCGCCCTCAGCAGCGGGGGCGCCGCCAGCAGGGGGGGTGCCGCCAGCAGCGGGGGCGCCGCCCGCCTCTTGCCCCGAATCGTGGCCCAAAGGCTGGCTGGAACAGCCCAAAACCAACGCTCCACTCAGCCGCAGCCCAGAGCCGAGCAGAGCGCGGCGCGGGTAGCGACTGAAGGCTGTCGATGACACGTCCTCTTATACGACTCCCGCGGACGCTTGTTTCACGCCGGGGCCCCCGAGCTGGACCGAGCCGAAGAACCTGCCGAACGCTGGCCAAAATGACACCAATGCGGGGGCTGCTGGAGCTCATCCGCCGGACCCTCGCCTGCGCGCGCTGCGGCCGCAATCACCTGCAAGCCGAACAGATTGTTGGCGCGCCCGCACCAATCGCGCGGCCACCACAAGCCCACAACCACGTGAAATAGCTACACTTTTATCTCGCGAGACCGGAGCGCGCGAAATCAATTTCCGGCGACCTGTCGATCCGCCCCCGGCTCGTTCGTCGCGACAGTAGAGGACGCAGTAGGCGACCTCTTAAACAGGAGACATGAAAATGCGAGTCATGGTGATCGTCAAAGCGAACAAAGATTCCGAAGCAGGCAAGCTCCCGAGCGAGAAGGCTCTCACGGCGATGATGAAGTTCAACGAAGAGCTCGTGAAGGCGGGCATCATGCTCGTGGGTGAGGGCCTGCGCGACAGCTCGCGCGGCAAGCGCGTGCTGTTCGGTCGTGGCAAGCCCACCGTCGTCGACGGCCCCTTCGCGGAAACCAAGGAGCTCGTAGCCGGGTTTTGGCTCTGGCAGGTGAAGTCGATTGACGAGGCCGTCGAGTGGCTGAAGCGCATGCCGCAAGAAGAGGGCAGCGAGCCGTGCGACGTGGAAATCCGCCCGGTGTTCGAGTCGGAGGACTTTGGTGACAACTTGACGCCCGAAACACGCGCCAAAGAGGCCGAGCTTCGCAAGCTGGGCGCCGCCAACGCGAGCTGAACGAGCTGGCTGCCGAGCCGCAGCCTAACTCGCAGAAGCTGCCGTGCCGGCAGCGGGCCGAAACGCGCGAGCCCAGATTTTTTTCACAAAGAGATCGGGAGATCAGGAGCTCAGAAATTTGGGGGTTCGAGCCGAGTGGATCTCACGGAACCTGCCCAGGCTCCGCACGAATCCGCCCGGCTCGAACAACAAAAACGCCCGATCTCCCGATCTCTTTGTGAAAAAAGTCTCGTGCTCGCGCTTCGCGACGCGCACGTTCGAAGTCAGGCGTCGAGCGCTGGCAGGAGCGGAATGTCGGTGACACCCGGGTCGACGCCGAGCTGCATGAGCAGCGTGGTGATTTGGCCGCGGTGGTGGGTCTGGTGGTTGAAGAACTGCGACGCGACCGCGAAGCCCGGCAAGCTGAACGTGCGCGCCAAGACCACGCTGTGCCAGGTGTAAGGCTCGGACAACCAAGCTTGGGTCAGCGTATCGGCCCAGGCCACGATCTGCTGATCGCAGGCTACGCGCAGCGAGCGCAGTTGCTCGAAATCGGGGTGAGCGAAGCCGCCGCCAGCGCGCGACGGCGAGGCTGTCTCACCGCGAAAGCGCCGCAGCCAGACGTTGTCGACCGCCAGCAAATGCTCGAAGGTCGCGTGGATCGACTTGAAGAAGGCGCCCAGGTCCGCCTTGCGCTGTTCGTCCGCCAGCTGCGCGGCGGCCGCGTACAGCTTCTCGTTCATCCAGCGGTTGTATTCGGCAAACAACTGTTGCTGGCTACCGGCGAACATCCCGAGGTATTAGCGCACACCTGCCCACCTGGCCCGAGCCATTTGGGCGGCAGGCGCCTGCTCGGAGCCCGAACCGGCCACTCATACCGACAGGCCTCAGCTTCAGGAGCTCTTCCCCCATGCGTCTGCCGTCGGCGAAAGCCAGGCTCGTTAGTGTGTTGTTCGTCGGTTCGGCCCTGTTTGCCGCTTGCAGCTCGAATGGCAACGCGCTCTTCAGTGACACCGGCCTGCCGGGCAGCAGCGGCAGCGCAACGGGCGCGAGCGCCGCGAGCTCGCAGGTCAGCTCCGGTGGCGACGCGGTAAACCAAGCCGGCTCCTCGAACGGCGGCTCGGAGCAAGCACAAGCCGGCAAGGCAAGCGGCGGCAACTCCGAGCAGGCAGGAACGAGCGCGTCGGGCGGCGATCCAGTTGCCGGAGCTGGCACGAACGGCGGTGGCGGCGCAGGCGGCACACCGGCTGGCGGCTCGGCCGCGCAGGCTGGCAGCGCGGGCACTGCCGGCAGCAACGGCGGCTCGGCTGGCAGCACCGGCGGCGGCTCGGCCGGCAGCGCCAACGGCGGTAGCGCCGGCACGGCTGGCAGCGGCGGCAGCTCGCCCATCGTCATCAACGGCAGCGGCAACTGCACCGATAGCAACAGCTGTGAGCTCGATTGCCAACTGCAAGCGGAGCTCAAGCAGTGCACCAACGGCTGCGGCGGCATGAGCGACTGCACGGCGACCTGCACGGGCGCCAAGTGCGTCCTCGGTTGCTCTGCGTCGGCGCAATGCCACGAAACTTGTGCCGCGGGCGGCGACTGCACCGCCACCTGCACCAACGGCAGCACCTGCACGCAAGACTGCGCGGGCAACAGGTGCTCACAGAGCTGCAACAACAGCGCGAGCTGCGAAACCACGTGCACGTCGGGCGAGTGCCAGAGCCATTGCGCCGGCAACGCGAATTGCAACTCACACTGCTCAGGCGGCGGCTGCGTCTACGCTTGCAGCGGCAATTCGACGTGCAACAGCGATTGCGCCGGCGGGGGTTGCGATATGACCTGCTCGGAAGGCGCCAACTGCACCTTCACCTGCCCGGGCGGCGACTGCACCTTTCATTGCAATGGCGCAGGCACCTGCAACACCAACTGCGGCGGCCACAACAACTGCAAGCGCTTCCTGCCCCCGCCGGGCCCATGAGCCGCTGCGGTGGGGGGCCGAGAATTTAGGGACGCGCCCGAGCGTCCTTGAGAGCCGAGTTCAGTGACAGATGAGTCAAGTTTCGCTGAACAGTCGAATTCGAGCAGTCTTCAGTCGCGTCCTGCGTCGCGGGCTACCTGAGACCCTGCTGTCCGGCCTCGCCGGGTTTGTTCTCGTGGCTGGTTCCTGCTCTCGCCGATCGTGATCTGTTCTTCCAAGACTTTACCTGTCTTGTCGGGCTGGGGCCTCTGCCCCAGCTAGCCTTTCACGACGCTGCCGAGGCCACCGCGTCGTCGAGCCGGAAGTCGTGCGCTGGCATGCCGAACAGGTAGCCCTGGAGCAGCTCGGCCCCCACGCTGTGCAGTGTGTCGCGCTCGGCCTCGGTTTCGACGCCTTCGCAAATCACCTGCAAGCCCAAGTCTTGCGAACAAATGGCGATCATCGAGCGGACGAGATTGACCTTCGAAGGCGAGCTGTCGATATCGCGCACCAGCGAGATGTCCAGCTTGACCAAATCGGGACCCAGCTGACGAAAGCTCGACAGGCCCGCGTGGCTTGCGCCCAGATCGTCGACCGCGATGCGGTAACCGAGCTCGCGAAGCTGGCCAATTCTGGCCTGCAAATGCTCGACGCGAAACAGATCCGCCCGCTCGGTCACCTCGAGCACGACGCGGTCGGCTACGCGCGAGAGCGGCGACTCCGCCGCGTACAAATGCTCGGTGGTGAGGTCGAGCGCGTGCACGTTGACGCACAAGCAGCTGCCGGCCGGCGCCAAGCGCACGCGCTCGGCCACGGCATCGCGCACCCGCGCTCCCAACTCTTGTACGCGGCCGAGGCGCTCGGCGGCGTCGAGCAGCTTGCCCGGCGTCGACAGATCCGGATCCGAGGAGCGCATCAGCGCCTCGTAGCCGAACAGGCGCTGGGCCGGCCACGAGATGATCGGCTGGTAGGCGATCCACAGCTTTTCGATCGCGCGCTCGAAGCGGCCGCTCAAGTCTTCCAGGTCTTCGATCAGCCAGCCGCCGGCTTCGCACACCTCGAGCGCCTTGCGTTTGAGCAACGCCAGCCGATGATGCGCCGCCGCGTCTTTTACGACCGCAACCAGCCGCTCGGCTTGGACCGGCTTGGCCAAGTAGCGATAGCCGCCGCGTTCCATGGCCTCCATCGCGCTCGAGAGCGAGGGATTGCCAGTCAGGAAGATCAGCGGCACATCGAGATCGAGCTGGCGGACCTGGCGGAGCAGCTCCATCCCGTCCATGCCCGGCATCATCAGGTCCGAGACGACGCAGTCGAAACGCTTGCCGCGCCGCAACAACTCGAGCGCGGGCGCGCCACCCGACGCCGTCTCGACGACCATGCCGGCGCGCGTGAGCATACGCTCGACCAGCCGACGTAGCTGCTCTTCATCGTCAACGACCAGCACCAAAGTGTCGCGAGTCGCCATCGCACACCTCCCTGTCGCTCGCTCCCGCAGGCAGAACAGCGACCTCCGATCCATACGCCCCCCCGACGCAGCTGTCCAGGCGACGCCGGCTCGCCTACGCCTCGCCGTCCTCGCAAAAACGCCCCAAAAGACCTGTGCAGCGATCTCTTCACCCAGGCCGGCGCGACCAACCCACCCGTCACCGAAAGCGATATCGTGGGACCGAGCGAAGGCCATGCGCAGGCAGATGGACTACTTCGCCCACGGCCCGCAAACTTCCGCGGTGATCGAGAAACTGGCGGCTTTCGAGCCCCGGCCGCTCGGGTGCATGCACGGCAGTTGTTTTGCCGGCGATGGGCGGCAGGCGCTGCTGGCAGCTCGCAGCCGCGCCAACGAGCCCGCGCAGCGCCGCCTGAGACGACCTGGCGCGGGCTTGTTGGCTGCAGTCGCTCGAGCTTACTCGGCGGCGGCTTTGGGCAGCTTGGGGAAGTCTCTCAGGTAGTGGCAGGTATAGCCGCCTGGATTCTTCTCCAAATAATGCTGATGGTAGTCTTCGGCCAGTGTGAACGGGCCGGCGTCGGTGATTTCGGTGACCAGCGGGCGCGGCCATTTGCCGCTTTCGTTGACGCGCTTCTTCACGAGCTCGGCCGTGTGACGCTGCTCGAGCGAGGTGGCGAAGATGACCGAGCGGTATTGGGGGCCGACGTCGTTACCCTGGCGATTTTGAGTCGTGGGGTCGTGCATGCGAAAGTACCAATCTTCGAGCAGGCTCGCGTACGTCAGCTTTTTGGGATCGAAGATGATTCGCACGGCTTCGGCGTTCCCGGTCGTGTCGGTGTGCATGTCTTCGTAGGTCACGCCCGCTTTGCCCCCCGTGTAGCCGACCTCGGTCGAGATCACGCCGGGTATTTTGCGAATGATGTCCTCCATGCCCCAGAAGCAGCCGCCGGCGAGGATGGCGGTTTCGAGCGTGGGGGTGCAGCCAGGCTGCTCGCCAGGTGCGGGACGAGCGCAGGAGTTGTCGGTCGCGTCTGATGCGTCGGCGGCGGCCTTCGGCGCAGCCACGCCGAACAGCGGTAAGAAGTCGGCGTACCCGGCTTCGGCGAGCTTGGAGACGGGGATGAAGCGCAGCGACGCCGAATTGATGCAGTAACGCAGACCCGTGGGACGCGGGCCGTCGTCGAAGACGTGACCGAGGTGCGAGCCTCCGTCTTTGGAGCGCACTTCGGTGCGTCGCATGCCGAACGACACGTCGCTGTGGCTCACGATGCGCGACTCGTCGACCGGGCGGCTGAAGCTGGGCCAACCGGTACCCGACTCGAACTTGTCGCGCGAGCTGAACAGCGGCTCGCCGGTCGCGACGTCGACGTACAGGCCGTCTTCGTGGTTGTCCCAGTAGCGGTTGTTGAACGGAGGCTCGGTGGCTTCGTTCTGGGTGACTTCGTACTCGAGCGGGCTCAGCTTCTTTCTGAGCTCTGCATCTGAGGGCTTCTTGTACATTTTGGTGTGATCCAACTTGACGGTGGGTGCTTGGCTCTTGGCGGTGACGGGACCCGATTCGCCGCCCATCTTGCGCTCACAACCCGCGCTGAGCAGCGTGAGGGCAATGCAAAGGCACGAGAAGAGCCAGACGAGCGGGGAGGACCGGGCTACCATGCCATTCATTACGCGGCGGCGGCGGGCGAGGTTACAGCCTGATTCCAGCGTCATCAAAGGGGCCGAAAAGCGAGGGAGACGGGGCGATGGCCTACCTTTCGAGGGTAGCCACGACCCACCGGTACGCCGATCCGGCGGCGCGCCGCAGCTCCTACGGCACACCGTTCACCGCCGGCATTGGGCGGCGCGCGACCCCGGCCCGCAGTCGGCGCGCGATCGAGCGTTCGACCACTTCCACGCCAAATTCCCGTTCGGCAAGCAGCCGGTTGTGAGCTCGGCAGAGCAGTCGAAGATTCGGCACATCGTCTAGGCCGCCCTTCGCCCAAGGCCGCGAGTGATCGAGCTCGAGAAACGCCCGAGCGCAGCAGCGCTGCCCGTCCGGCGCCACGTAACTACAGCGCGCGCCATCTCGAGCCAGCACCTGCCGTCGCACGTCGTTCGCAATGTGGCGACGCTTTCGGCCCTGCCCCGGCGCTTGCTCTTGTTTCCGCGCGCGCGTCTCGGCGACGGCCGCTACCTTCGCCGCCGGTGCCTCTGTGGCCTCGACCTCGTGCGCGTTCGTTGCCGTGCCAGCCAGCAATTTCGTCGCTTCGTCCATCGGCAATTTCGTCGCTTCGTCCATCGGCAATTTCGTCGCTTCGTCCATCGGCAATTTCGTCGCTTCGTCCATCGGCAATTTCGT
>Ga0307508_10001283_pt1 | contig 28530 bp, 32 predicted proteins | sample 9_EM_MG_FD_203089 | JGI IMG/M metagenome (GOLD analysis project Ga0307508, IMG submission 203089) | Populus trichocarpa ectomycorrhiza microbial communities from riparian zone in the Pacific Northwest, United States - 9_EM | ecosystem: Host-associated > Plants > Roots > Unclassified | place...
AGGGAGGAAGTGTTGCAATATCTCACTCGTTGCTTAGTCACGGCAGGCATGGGCCTACCCCTATATTCTCCTTTCTCTCGAGGCTTCAGCCTTACTTAGACAATACACACGTTCATCACTTTCAACAGGATGAGTGCCGAACAGGACGAGTGATGCTGGGTGAGTGCCGCCGGTTGCAGGAGAAAACGGAAGAATCAGAGGTATCAGAGGAAACGGAGAAAACGGAGGAAATGTGGGAAACAGCGCAGAGGTTTATTGACCGAAAACGATATACAAGGTAAGATAACAAGAGGTTGCATGAGAGAGAAAAGAAGAAGAGCAGACAACACGCCGAAGAACCCTCCTTATATACATACGTATTCACCCTGGTAGTCATACCCACGTAACTCACACGTCGGGCTCCTGCGCAACTCCCACGCAACTCACATGCAACTCACATGTAACTCACACGCAACTCACACGCAACTCACACATAATTCACATGCAACTCACATGCAACCCACACACAACTCACACATCACACTTCCGCATGACTCACACACCACGCCCACATCATATCACCACGCAACCTGCAATGCTGGAACCGAGAGTCAGGCCGTACACTTCTCTCATGCAATGCTGTCGTTGGGCGAGCCATGACATCTGCGAGACAATCAACAAGAGAATCTGCAATAGAATCAATGAGCGAAACAGTGAGCAAATCCGGTGAGCAAATCAAGCAAGAGAATTCGGTGAAAGAATCGGCAAGAGAATCAACGAGAGAAACAGTGAGAGAAACAGAGCGAGAATCGGCGCGAGGATCGGCGAGAGAATCTAGTCAGAGAATTCAGGGAGTGGATCGGGCAAGAGAATCAGTGAGATAATCCAGTGAGAAAATCAGCAAAAGAATCAGTGAGAGAATCGACAAGAGAATCGATGCAACTACCGTGACCGCTCTGTTACCTAGGTGTCGGGCGCCATCGTAGGTATCATCTAGGCATTTGCCTTGATGCGTTCAGTCTGGAAGAAAATTGCCGTAACGCTCTACGTCCGTACGGTGCGCGCTGCGTCTGGAAGGAAAAATGTCCTGACACTCCGCGTCCAGAAGGCAGACGCGGTGGCACACGTCGTCTGGAAGGCAGATGCTGTAGCATGCATCATCCGGAGGACATTTGCCTTGACACTCTGCATCTGTAAGAGACACGCTGTGTCCCGAAGTGGAATGCTCTGACACTCCTCGTCTATGAGGCAGATGTTGTGGCTTGTGTCGTCCGGACGACATTTACCTTGACACTCGGCATACAGAAGGAATAATGCCCGCACAACTCCTCGTCCGGAAGGCAGATGCCGTGGCACGCATCGTCCGGAGGACATTTGCCTTGACACTCTGTGTCTGCGTCTAGAAAAAATAACACCCTGACACTCCTCGTCCGGAGGGCAGATGCCATTTCTTGTGTTGTCCGGACCACATTTGCCTTGACACTCTGCGTCTGGAAGGAATAATGCCCTGACACTCCTCGTCCGGAAGGCAGATGCCGTGGCGCATGTTGTCCGGAAGGCAGTTGCCATGGCTTGTGTTCTCCGGATGACATTTACCTTGACACTCGGCATCCGGAAGGAATAATACCCTGACACTCCTCGTCCAGAAGGCAGATGCCGTGGCACACGCCATCCGGACGACATTTGTCTTGACACTCTGTGTCTGGAAGAAATTTGCCTTGACACTTTGCGTCTGTCAGACACGCACTGCATCCGGATGTCAAATGCCCTGACACTCCTCATCCGCAAGGCAGATGCAGTGGTACACGCCATCTGGACGACGTTTGCCTTCACACTCTACGTCTGGAAAAAATTTGCCTTGACACTCTGCATCTGTAAGAGACACGCTGAGTCCTGAAGCAGAATGTCCTGACACTGCTCGTCTGGAAGGCAGATGCCGTGGCTTGTGTCATCTGGATGACATTTGCCTTGACACTCGGTGTTAGGAAGGAATAATGCCCTGACACTCCTCGTCCGGATGGCAGATGCCGTGGCACGTGCCGTCCGGAGGACATTTGCCTTGACACTTGGCATCTGGAAGGAATAATGCCCTAACACTCCTCCTTCGGAAGGCAGATGCCGTGGCACATGCCCTCCGGACTACATTTGCCTTGACACTCTGTGTCCGGAAGGAATAATGCACTGACACTCTTCGTCCCGAAGGCAGATGCCGTTGCACGCATCGTCCACGAGGCACATGCCTTGGCTTGCCTCGTCTGGACGACATTTGCCTTGACACTTGGCATCCAGAAGGAATAATACGCGGACACTCCTCGTCCGGAAGGCAGATGCCCTAGCACGCATCCTCCGGAGGACATTTGCCTTGATACTCTGTGTCCGGAAGCAATAATGCCCTGACACTCCTCGTCCGGAAGGCAGATGCCGTGGCGCGCAGCGGCTGGGAGGTAGATGCCATGGCACGTGTCATCCGGAGGACATTTGCCTTGACACTCTGCGTCTGGAAGGAATAATACCCAGACACTCATCGTCCGGAAGGCAGATGCCATGGCACACTCCGTCGAGACAACATTTGCCTTGACACTCTGCATCTGTAAGACACGCGCTGCATCCGGATGTCAAATGCCCTGACACTCCTCGTCCGGAAGGTAGATGCCATGGCACACGCCGTCCAGACGACATTTGCATTGACACTCTGCATCCAGAAGGAATAATGCCCTGACACTCCTCGTCCGGAAGGCAGATACTGTGGCGCGTGTCGTCTGGAGGACATTTGCCTTGACTGTGACACTGGGATGTCCAGTCAACGTCAGAGTAATGGTAATATCAAACCAGTCAGGTTTCTCGATAGTCATGAAGGAGATGGGGCGCATATGGTCTTTGCCAGCATTCAATTATTATACAAGAATAACTTCCCCAATGACCCTCCTTCTAAGTTTGCCCACTGTAAGGGGATTCACAGTGAATAATCTAAGGGGTTTGGTTCAATATCTGTGGCTTCTGCTGGCTGCGGCTTGAGCGCCGGATCGCACACGGCTCCACGGCAACGGCTTGCTCGATGGAAGGCTCGTGTATCACTTCGGTGGATGGTTCGAGGCGGGCCTGGCAGCTTGCCCCACCGCTCGCTAGTGTATTGCTTCGGCGGATGGTTCGGATCGAGACGGGCCCGACGTATTGCCTGATGGCTCGCTCGTGGCGCTTCGGCGGATTGTTCGGATTGAGATGGGCCCGGCATGTTGCTCGACGGCTCGCTCGACGGCTCACTCGTGGTGCTTTGGTAGATCGTTCGGATTGAGACGGGTACGGCAACTTGCCTGACAGCTCGTTCGTGTATCGCTTCGACGGATGGTTCGAGGCGGGTCCGGCGTCTTACCCGCATCAGTTCGGTTCGGCGGATTGTTCGACGCATTCGGTGACTGCCAAACGGCTCACGCGTCAACTGCCTCACTGGTAAGATAAGGTAAGGAATACTCTCTCACACCAGACCCCCTGGGTGCGGGCCGGAGCCCGAAGCTACTCGTCCTGGTCGGTCTAAGGATAGGATTCCGCCCAATGGTGTCACGGACTGCACCATTCCCTCAGCTTATAGCTGGGTTCAAGTCACGACCCCATGTCTGCCCTTGGCTACGGCCTCGGGGATTATACCCTCAACGGGGGTCCTATCCGTGCCGACCGACGTGTTGCCCATCAGACCCCTTCCTATCTCCCACCTAGACTCTCGAGCCCCTTACGTATCCTTCCGTCTCCTTCCCGATCAACTGTCGTCCCGCATGCGACGCCTAGGCGTATCTGTGCTTTGGTGGATCGTTCAGTTTGGCGGCTCAAGATGGATTGCTTGGCAGATTGCTTGACAACTGCCTCACGGGTAAGATATGGTAAGGAATGCGCTCACACACCTGGCCCTCCTGGGTGCGGGCTGGAGCCTAAAGCTACTCGTCCTGGTTGGTCTAACAATAAGATTCTGCCTAATGGTGTCACAGACCACACCATTCCCTCAGCTTATAGCTGGGTTCAAGTCACGACCCTACGTCAGCCCTTGGCTATGGCCTCGGGGATTATACCCTCAACGGGGGTCCTATCTGTGCTGACCGACCTGTTGCCCATCAGACCCCTTCCTATCTCCCTTTAGACTCTCGAGCCCCTTGCGTATCCTTCCGTCACCTTCCCAGTCAACTGTCGTCCCGCTTGCGGCGATTAGGCGTATCTGCCCTTCGGTGTGGGCAAAGGACTCCGCGAGAAAATCGACCAAGCCAAGCCCAACAACATCCTGGACATGCGGTTCGCCCACTACATAGAGGAATTCCTGGATGATGAACACTTCCTCATGGCCACCTACAATGTAGGCCTCCATGTGGAACGAAGGAAGGCCCTGAAGGTGACCCGGGAAGCACAGATGGGGAACGGCAGAAGCCAGAAGGATGGCCCAGACGGGAAAGGACCAGGCAACGCCCAAAAGGGCAATGAGGTGGCAGGCCCCAAGCAGGCTGGGAGGTCTGACTCGGGGGGCAAGGCTGAAATGCCAAGGAAAACATGGGTGGAGAGCCACTGGGGAAGCAGCAGTAATGCCTACAAAGGAGTCCCACAAAATGAGATCGACTCCCACAAAAAGAGCACAGCCAACTGCTGGCGATGTGGCCGAGACAGCCACACTATCCAGGATTGCTACGTCCGTACGATGACCAAGGAAGCTGAGCTACCCTAGGCTCTGAAGCCCATAAGCTCACTCCAAGGGAAAAGGAAGAGGGAGGAAGAAACCGTGGAGGCACCGGCGGCCAAACACATGAAAGCGATTTGTCACAGCGTGTGCCAGCTAGGCCTCGACCCTTGGCGCCGTCAGCAATGCGGGAGGAAGGAATGTGGAGTGACGCTGAGCGGGAGGATGGAATGTGGAGTGACGCCGAGCTGGTGACGGATATCCTTAAAAGGAGCCATTGCCCACTTCTTTCCTTTCTTTTTCCTTCCTCACGCAACAACTTGTTTCCTTGTTTCCCTGAATAAAGAACCACACCTTTTTCTCCACAACCCTCCTGTCTTGCCTTACCCGCTGCGCAACGTTCCGCCCGCTGCCATCCTTGTCCTGTCTTTGCTGCGCGCTGTCAGCTCGCCGCTGTCCTTGTCCTGTCCTTGCTGCGCGCCGTCTGCTTGCCACCGCCCTTGTCCTGCCCTGGCTGCGCGCCGCCCTTGTCCTGTCCTCGTTGCGTGCCGACCCATCGCTGCGTGCCGCCCTTGTTCTGTCCTTGTTGCGCGCCGACCTCTCTCTGCGCGCCGCCCTCTTCCAGTCCACTGCCGGGAGCCTAACCTGACCCTGCCCCATTACACTTTGTTGCGTCACCAATATCTCTCCCGACAATCCGATTTCTCGACCCCTCGGAAGATGTCTCTCAGCAATGAGACCTCCGCTCCCCCAGTCTACCGCGAGATCTCTGCCGACCTCCAATCCAAAATTAACCTCCTCCTCCACAGTGAAGCTGTCATTGCAGATTCAGCTGCATTTGCACAAATCAAGAAATTGCTACAGGCTATTGTCGATGCCCCATCTGCCTCCCCCTCCTGGCAAGTCGACAACCTTCAAAAACAACTGGCCGCCTCCAGACGCACCGTGAATGCTCTTTCGACCCTTCAAGGCACATCTAACCCCACTCGAGGAGACAAGATACCGGACCCTCCCAAGTTTAGTGGAACCCGTGATGAACTGGATGGATTTCTGGCCCAACTTCATCTAAAGCTCTTCAGTGACGAATCCTGTTTCCCCACTCCCAGCCTACGTATGGCCTATACGTTTAACAGGCTGGAAGGACGCGCCCAGGAGCAAGTCCTCCCCTACGTACAGAATAACCAGATTAACCTCACAGATACGGAAGACATCATTCAGATCCTCAAAAACACCTTCGGCGACCCTGACCCGGCAGCCACTGCCTGTTCCAAGCTTTACAACCTCAGACAAGGAAAGCGCGAATTCGCTGTCTACTATGCAGAGTTCCAGAGCCTTGTGGCAAAGCTTAGCTGGGACGAACGTGCACGTCACGATGCTCTATGGGAAGGACTATCAATCAAGCTGCATCGTCAGCTACTGGGGCAGGAGATGGGGTTGAACTACAAGCAGTTCGTGGCACTCTGCCAAGAGCTTGATGTTGGACTTCAGGCCCTCCATCAGCGGGAGGGCAAGCACAACGTCAGTCATGCTCAGCGCATCAACCAGAGCCAGCCCCGTACCCAACCGTCAACTGTGGCACCAGCTATTGGCGGACCCGAACCAATGGACCTCAGTGCCAGTGGTGCGGGTCATGCGAAAATCTACGAACAAGAAAAAGTGGCCAGGCTCCGCGAAGGCCATAGCCTCTACTGTGGTTTGGTGGGACACATGGCACGCAATTGCCCCCACAAATCTAGAAACCCATTCCGTGCCGCTTCCGCTCACATGGAGGGGGACCCAAACCCAAACGAGTTTGCAAACCCGAACACGAACACGTTTGCGAACCTGAACACGAATGCGTTTGCCAACCCTTTCAGTGGCGGTGGCGGAGGAGGAAATAGGGGTGGTGGTGGAACTGGGGGCCAAAACCAGTCGGGAAATGCCTAGACCAACAGCTGCATGATGGCACTGTTGTTGGTCGTACTCAAAAGAAGTCATTGTCTGTGTTTTGTTTGTCTAGTTTGTCAGTCGGCAAGGGAGTAATGGAAGGAAAACATCTTGTTGTGCTATGCAATATCTCCTTCAGCAACAGGACTGTTGCCATCCATGCCCTCATTGACTGCCGAGCTACGGGAATCACTTTTGTCGACGAAGATTTTGCCCACCATCACCAACTCCCACTCACACCCCTCCAGTACCCCAGAAGCCTCGAGGTCATTGATGGCCACCCTATATCCTCGGGGGACATTACCCATGTCACCAACACCCATCTCTCAATACTCGAACATCAAGAGGCCTTGCCGATGTTCGTCACAAAGCTTGGTCACTATCCTATTGTACTGGGCATCCCGTGGTTGAAGCTCCACGATGTGGCCATTCGGTTCAGCTCCTGTACCCTCACCTTTGGATCACAATATTGTGCCTCGCACTGTAACCGGACACTGACCGTGGTTCACGCCTATTCTCTTGCATCAAAAATAGCTCATGACGAGCCAGTGGTAAGTGCGGGGGCCGGCGAATTCGTGGCCCAGTCATTTACGTCTCCCAAATCATTTTTTCAAAACCAAGTTGACCATGGCAACGACTGCAATTCGGGAATGGACGCCCTATCGTCGAACTGGCGTGCCAGATCACCGGAAATGAGCGTTTTCGACGAAATAAGCACCGTGCCGGAAACGAGCGTTTTCGATGAAATGAGTGCTGCACCGAAAACAAGTGACGGATGGACGTTTCTGACAACAGAGCGTCCGATTCAGATTTCAGCTATCGGTGGACATCCATTCCGACGATTGGCTTATAAGCAAAAATTGACGATTTTTTCAACTTATCTGTATGAGATCAATCAAGTGCTCGGTGTGGGCGAGCAAGCAAGAAAACCGAAGGAGCTGGATCTGAAGGATTATGTACCAGCGGAATACCATGAGTTCCTACCACTCTTTTCGGAAACTTTGGCAAAGAATCTACCACCCCACCGGCCTTATGACCACAAGATTCCCTTGCGTGAGGGATTTACGCCTCCCTTCGGCCCACTATATTCGATGTTCAGAACTGAGTTGCGGACATTAAAGGATTGGTTAGAGGAGAATTTGAGCAAGGGATTCATTAGGGCTTCATCCTCCCCTGCGGCCTCACCAATCCTTTTTGTCAAAAAGACCGACGGCAGCCTACGGTTGTGTGTTGATTACCGTGGGCTGAATGCAGGAACGATCAAGAATCGTTACCCACTGCCGTTGCTGCAAGAAACATTGATGCGGTTGTGGACGGCCACATCCTTCACGACTCTGGACATTCGCGGTGCATACAACTTGGTACGAATGGCAGCAGGTGAAGAATGGAAGACGGCTTTATGGGCGTGTTACGGGTTATTGGAATCCTTGGTTATGCCATTTGGGTTGACGAATACACGGTCCGATTTTCAGGCGCTTATAAACGATGTACTCCGCACCTACCTTGATGACTTCTGTACCACATTCCTCGACAACATCTTCATATACAGTGATACCTTGAAGGAACCCAAGGAACAGGTGTATAAGGTGTTGAAAGCCTTGTCACAGGCGGGACTGCACCTGAAGCCAGAGAAATGTCATTTTCACAAGCAGGAAGTGAAATATCTGAGATTCATCATCACCACCAAGGGAATCCGGATGGATCCGGAGAAGGTGTCCTGCATCTTAGGTTGGGAAACCCCGAAAAATGGTACAGATGTCCAGTGCTTCCTTGGGTTCGCCAACTTCTACAGACGGTTCATAAAAGATTACTCCAAAGTGGTGACGCCATTGACCAGATTGACGAAAAAAGAGGGAGGCAAATACGTTCCATTTGTGCGGGGACCGGAGCAGCAAGCAGCCTTCGATCTCCTCAAAAAAGCGTTCATGACGGCCCCCATTCTTCGCCACTTTGACTATGACCGAGAAATGATAGTCGAAACCGACACTTAGGACTATGTCTCGGCTGGCATTCTCTCCCAGTACAACAACTAGGGTGTTCTACACCCGGTGGCCTTTTACTCCAAGAAACGCAGCCCTATGGAATGCAATTATGAAATCTACGATAAGGAACTCATGGTAATCGTCTGGGCTTTTCAGGAATGGAGGCCTCACATGGAGAGTTCGTACCATCCAATCCAGGTTTTGAGCGACCATAAGAACCTGGAATACTTCATGAGCACAAAACTGTTGAACGTTCGACAGGCCCGATGGTCTGAATTCATTTCCCGTTTTGACTTCAGGATCACGTATTGGCCAGGAAAGACGGGAGGAAAACTGGACGCCTTGACTTGGAGATCCGGAGATCTCCCTAAGGAGGGGGATGAAAGACTGCTTGCCAACCAGCATGCCGTCTTAAAACCTCAGAACCTGTTGGACTAACACCGAGACAGACAGATGGACGCCGTGAACAGCTTGCAGTTGCTAGCCAATGATGTTCTGGACGCCAGACAGCCGGACGCCTGACAGATAGCCACTCTACTCGCCGAAGCCTACCTAGTAGACCAATTCCCGGGACCGATACTGGGTTTTCTGCGTGATGGCACTAGGCAGTGCAAAGAGATATCACTGGCCGACTGCAAGGAAAGAAGCGGCAGGCTTTTATATCCGGATTGCATCTTTGTACCGGAGCACACACCACTTCAACTCCGGCTGCTGCAGGACCACCATGACCCTCCCGCCATGGGACACCCAGGACATGCCAAAACACTGGAATTACTCGCAAGGAAGTACTACTGGCCATCAATGAGGAAGGATGTCAACCGATTCGTACGAAACTGCCATGTTTGCCGCTGAACGAAGTCCACACGACATGCGCCATATGGAGTCCTGAAACCATTGTCGGTACCGGATCGGCCATGGCAACACATATCCGTTGACTTCGTGACTGGCCTACCCCGGTCCAAGAGCTACAACACTATCTGTGTGGTGGTGGATTGCCTGACCAAGCAGAGGCACCTCATTCCCTGTACGACGACAATTACAGCTGAAGAACTGGACACTCTCTTCTGCGACAGGGTGTTCCGCTACCACGGCCTACCAGAGACTATTGTGCAGACAGAGAACCGCAATTCACTTTCCACTTTAGAAAACACCTATGTTCGTGTCTGAAGATTGATGTATGACTCTCGACCACATTCCACCCACAAACAGACGGACAGACCAAGCGAGGGAATGCAGTGGTGGAGCAACACCTCCGGGCGTATGTCGCGTACCTCCAGAACGATTGGGCAGATTACCTCTTCCTGGTGGAGTTTGCGTGCAACAACCAAGTATCAGACACCACGACCATGTCACCGTTCTTTGCCAATTGCGGTTTCCACCCCCATTATGATTTCGAACTGGACATCCGGGTAGATGCTGTGGAAGAAGGGGAAGCACAAACCGCAGCAGAACGACTGGAACTTATTCACGAAGTAGCCCGAGCCGAGATGCGATACGCCCAACTACAACAGGAAGAGGGGGCAGATGCCCACAGGACTCACGTACCAGCCTTCTGACCCGGTGACCTCGTGTGGGTGGACGGCCGGAACTGGAGAACAGTACGCTGAAGTCGACAGCTGGAAAACAAGCACCATTGACCCTACTCCGTTGCCCGCACCATCGGAACGCATGCCTACGAGTTGGACATACCGGCAACCATACAAAAACACCGAACTTTCTCTGTATCACTCCTACATGCTGCCGCTGATGACCCCCTCCCGGGCCAGGTGGTTCCACAACCCCTACCGGTAATCGTTGAGGGCGAAGAGGAGTGGGAGGTAGAAGAGATTCTGAACAGTAGGAGGACGAGAGGACGGTTGCAGTATTTGGTTAAGTGGAGGGGGTTTACGGATCCAACATGGGAACCTGAGGAAAACCTTACCTAGGTGGAAGCGGTGAACATTTACCACGGACGCTACCCAAAGCGGCCGGCACCTGTACAGTGTGCCCTCCTGGGAACTCGGGCCTGAGGGGGGGCTACTGTCACGGCGCGTGCCAGCTAGGCCTCGACCCTTGGTGCCGTCTGGAATACGGAAGGAAGGAATGTGGAGTGACGCCGAGCGGGAGGATGGAATGTGGAGTGATGCCAAGTGGGCGACGGATATCCTTAAAAGGAGCCGTCGCCCACTTCTTTCCTTTCTTTTTCCTTCCTCACATAACAACTTGTTTCCTTGTTTTCCTGAATAAAGAACCACACCTTTTTCTCCACAACCCTCCCATCTTGCCTTACCTGCTGCGCGCCATTCCGCCCACTGCCTTCCTTGTCCTGTCCTTGCTGCGCGCCGTCAGCTCGCCGCTGTCCTCGTCCTGTCCTTGCAGCGCGCCATCTGCTCGCCACCGCCCTTGTCCTGCCCTAGCTGCGCGCCGCCCTTGTCCTGTCCTCATTACGCGCCGACCCATCGCTGCGTACCACCCTTGTTCTGTCCTCATTTTGTGCTGACCTCTCTCTGCATGCTGCCCTTGTCCAGTCCACTGCCGGGAGCCTAACCTGACCCTGCCCCGTTACACGATTCACATGAAAATCAAGAATGAGGACATGTGGGAAGCTGCAGGAGTTACACTGCAGCGAGCATGGCAAGACGACCCGGGTTTTTGCTAGGATGGGGTATGCCGCACCCCAAGTCCTTCTCAATAATTTGTGGAACAGACCGAAAACAAAAGGGTCCAGAGGAACCGGAAATGGGAACCTCGCAGGATAGACAACAAAGAAGATTGAACCCCAATCCAGCCTCGCCCGAAAAGTCTACCAACAAACCACATTGTGGCAAAAGACCGATCACCCCCACGATCATTTCGCGAGGCCCCACGCAATACGCGGTGTGGGTTCTACTCGACACCGGCTGCTCGGTGCCCCTCATTAACACGAGGATTATTGAGAAGTACAACATTCCCCGGATCCACTGACAGAGGGTGGCTCCACTCCAAAACTGGTCAGGAGAAGAGGTAAAAGGGACAGGGATGGAATACACAGAGCCACTTCTGCTCCAACATCAGAAGCACTATTCTCAGGGGGTATTCGAAGTCGCCCTACTGGAACTGGAGGTTGACCTCTTTCTCCCTTTCTGGTGGATTGCCAAACACCCCCCGCAGGGCGTATGGGATTCGGACGAACTCCACTTCAGCACTACCAGCTGCTTGGAAAAATGCACCCAATTCGAAACCAATGAGTTCTCCCTGTCCCTGGGCGAAACAGCGAGCCTGAACCGGGAAGCAAGGATAATAGGCTACGTTTCAGCAGTCGACCAAGAAGATTCTTGCGATCAAGTCCCCAAAGAATTTAGGGAATACCTCCACATCATGGTCAAAAAGACTGCGGAGGTGCTACCAGCCCAACGGCCATATAACCACAAGATTGACCTACAAGAAGGAGAAATCACCCCCTGGGGACCAATTTACCCCCTCTCTGAGAACGAGCTGCAGAATTTCAGAGAATGGCTCAAGGAAATGTTGAGATGGGGAAAAATCCAAAGATCCACCTCCTCGGCGGGATCACCAATTCTGTTTGTCCCGAAACCAAACAGAAGAGGACTCCGACTCTGTGTCAACCACAGAGCCCTTAACTGAATAACAATTCCCAAGCGATACCCACTTCCCTTGATGCAGAAATTGCAAGATTGGGTCCAAGGGGCCAAGTGCTTTACTAAGCTGGATCTAAAAAACAGTTTCAACCTTGTCCACATTCGGGAAGGAGACAAGTGGAAAACGGCATTCAGAACTCACTATGGGCTATACCAGTTCCAAGTTATGCCATTCGGATTAACCAATGCCCCATCAACCTTCCAAGCCATGATGAACCATGTCTTCTCTGACATGATAGACCTGGGCCTCTTGGTGTACATGGATGACTTTTGGATATATGTGAAAACTGAGGAAGAGCACAATCGGAAAGTCAAGGCGGTACTAAAACGACTGCAGGAAAACCAACTAGCAGTCTCACCAGACAAATGCGTCTGGAAGACGCAGAAAGTGGAATTCCTGAGATATGTTATCGGACAAGAAGGGATCAAGATGGCTAGAGGAAATGTGGAGACGGTGCTGGAATGGAAGACACCTACGTCCCTAACAGATGTACAGTACCTCATCAAAAGTCTTTGTGATTGGCCAGATCGTGTCTCAGTTTAGCCGCATTGAGCTGGGATACTACCCCTCCTTCTCCTTGTCTTCCACTGTGATTTCTCTCAACCACTACAGCAAACATCATGATTCACACTCCGAAGAAATCCCATGGAAATTTGAAGCCTCAGATGGTGAAGGTTCCGAAATATCGAAAGAATTCTGACGGGAAATGAAGAGAGTTGAGCAACATCGAGAAGGGTATGATTATTGCGTTCTTCATCATCTACAGTACCATCTCGACAGTATCCCTCTTTTTTGGCCGTCCCTGGTCGACTGTGAAGAGTTTCCTCCAGCAGTACTATAAACGCGGTACAACGGATAACCTCTGACGATCCGGTAGGCCTGAGGTCCTTAGCAAACGAAACTAGCGAACAATTCTACGTGCCATACGGAAACACCAACAATATACACGTGAGCAAATTCGTCGGATCTACACCCTCCATATTTCGCTTCCCACCTTCGATTGCCTCCTTTGACAGCACAATATAGAGAAGTGGCTAGCAAAAGAACGACCAAGGCTAAAGGTGGAACATGTAAAGGCCCGGCTGCAATGGGCTATCTGTCACGAATCTGGCGTAACAGGCTTCTGGGAGCCGCAGCAGGCGCTGCCATCACCCTCGCCAGCCTATGGCTCCTCCTCATCTCTGCTGCCGCAGCCGCGGTCATGCGCCACGCCTAGGCGCCTCACTCAATCATATTGCTCTGTTAGTGATATCCCTCAAACCCGACCGACAGCTGGTCTAGATCCTTCTTCTTATTTCCGTTTGGGTATGCTTGCTTGCGCATCCTTTCCCCTGTTGTCGCCGTTATGTTGCTTGCGCGTTATTTCTCCTGTCATCATTACGTATGTTGTTTCCCTTTGGTTATGCTTACGTGTCCTTTCTCTGTTCCCTACTGCTTGTGTGTCTTTTCTCCTGTTGCCACGGATAGAGTGTTCGCTGCGTGGCGGCTGAGTGCGATCCTGTGTGTCCCTTGGGCGCAGCGATGGAGTCATGATGAGGAGGATCTGTGTCAGTCTTGTGGGCAAGCGGTGATTCCACAGAGGGAAGGAAAAGTATAAAGGAAGAGCGCGGTAGATAGTCTGGAGATTCTTCTCCATGCAATATATTATCTATCTACCTTGACCTACCTTCACACAGCTCTGAGCAGCGTGACGAGAGCAGCGCCGGGATCTCGGATCACTCACGTCTATGACCATCGGGTAATCCGGCAGCGCGACGAAGTGATCCGGGATCGCCTACGACGAACAACATCGAGATACGATTATCTATACACCTGGTCCTAGGTACCTTCCCACATCTCTGCGCGGCGTAACGAGACCATCGGCGGGATCTCGGATCACTCGCTCCGATGACCACCGGGTCATCCGGCACCGCGATGAGTAACCCGGGACCACTTATGACGAACCCGCAACACCGCAGCGCACATCGGGCTGCACCTGACAGAATGGAACACCGCCGCGTATGCTGCGCCGAGCAGAACGGAAGACTGCCACACATACCGACGGCTGCACCAGACAGAAAGGAACCCTGCCATGTATGCCGCGCCAAGCAGAACAGAGGACCGCCACGCATATCGAAGGCCACGCCAGACAGAACAGAACACCACTGCGTATGCGGCGCTGGGCAGAACGAAACACCGCCGCGTATGCTGCACTGAGAGGAATGGAAGACCACCACGCATACCGATGGCTGCGCCAGCCATAATGGAACCCTGCCACGTATGCTGCACCGAGCGGAACGGAAGACCGCCACGCATACCGAACGCCACGCAAGGCAGAGCAGAACACCACCGCGTATGCCATGCCAAAGAGGAACCGAAGACCACCGCGCATACCGAAGGCCGTGCCAGGCAGAATGGAACACCGTCACGCACACTGACAGCCGCAGTGAGCGGAACGGAAGAACGCCTTGTACGCCATACTGGGCAGGAGGAAGACGACAACGACGATGCCACCCCAGGCAAGAGGGAGACGTCAACGGAGATACCACGCTGGGCATGAGGAAGACAACAAGCGACGATACCACGATGGGCGAGAGGAAGATGACAAGATCACGTAGAGCATGTGAACACAGACGCGACGAAGAGCACACCAGGCGTGACGGATACCGCGGGAACAACGAGCCCATACAGAGTGTGTGAGAAGACGACAAGACCAGGCAGAGCGTGTGAGTACAGACACGACGGAGAGCACGCCGGGCGTGACAGATACCACGTGGACAACGAACCCCCGCAAGGAATGTGAGTAAGCTGGAAGTGTGAGTACACCAGAAGTGTGAGTAGGAGCACCAGCTCCGAAGAACAAAGTCTACGTTGGCTGTCGAGCTGCATGGAGTAGTCGAGGCAGGATTTTGACACTCGTCAACGGAGATGCCACACCGGGCATGAGGAAGACGACAAGCGACAATACCACGACATGCGTGAGGAAGACGACAATGGAGATGCCACTCCAGGCATGAGGAAGACGTCAACGGAGATGCCATGCCGGGCATGAGGAAGATGACAAGCGATGATGCCACGACAGGCGTGAGGAAGACGACAACGGAGATACCACCCCAGGAATGAGGAAGACGACAAGCGAGTATGCCACGACGGGTATGAGGAAGACAACAACGATGATCCCACACCGGGCATGAGGAAGACGACAATGGAGATGCCACGCCGGGCATGAGGAAGACGACAAGCGACGATGCCACAACGGGCGTGAGGAAGACGACAACGACGATGCCGCCAGGCATGAGGAAGACTGGGAGCACGACGACTCGCCAGCACCGAAAGAATGACATCATGCTACAGTAAAGACCACCGGGTGGTAGTAGACAAAGACCGCGTAAGACCTCGAAGGCCGTACGGAAGGCTGGGAGCATGACGCCTCACCAGCACTAAAGGCTATGCCGAGGGACATCCTTAGACTTCATCTGAAACAGTGGGAAGTACTTACCTGCGCCAGTGAGCTGAACGAACACGGCCCGAGAGCCAAACAAACGAAAGACCTATCTAGTAGGCGCGACGAGGAGCTATATTGCCTGTCGAGCCCAAAAGAAAGAGAACGGAAGTTGGGGTGAGGGTTTTTGACATTATATTGCATCTCCAAATCGACACCTGATGTAGCGGGAAATCCTCGAGAAACCGGAATCCACCATGGATTCACCGGACCCAGAAAATATGAGTAGCGAATTGAGGAGGTCACCGACACCGAAATACCACTGCACCGGGGCCAGAGAGCCCAGCTACACCAAAGGGAAGCCAGAAAAACACCGAAACATACCGAAACACACCGAAAAACACCGGAAGATACAGGAAGACGGGAAGAAGAAAAACCCACGAAAGCTGCAAGACCCACATACGGACGTCACCAATGGGCACGCCAGTACGAGTTGAAAAGGAGGGCTTGTAGCTATGCTTCGACTACCGAAGGGATTACGAAAAGGACGTCCGAGGAATCACAAACAGCGATGTTGACGCCAAATATTACCCAGAAAATGGCCAGCAAGACAAACGTACTTGCTAGAGAGTCAGGAGACTCTCCCTGGAAAAGGGATATGAAGCTTCGACAAAACCAGTTCCGAGTATTGCTGTCAGCAGCAAGCTTTCACAAAAAACGTCAGAAACAATGAAAGCACAAGAAACGTCGAAAATACAAGAAACACCGAGAACGTCAGACACATCGAAACGACTAGCAAACGCCGGAAAATCTGGAAGGAACAGAATACCGCAACGATACCACGCCAGGCGTGAAGAGATTAGGGCGAAGCCAAATACTGCCACAGCGAAGCCAAATACCGCTACAGCGAAGCCAAATACCGCAATGATACCACGCTGGACATGAAGAAGATTAGGGCGAAGCTGAATAGCGCCACAGCGAAGCCAAATACCGCAACGATACCACGCCAGGCGTGAAGAGATAAGGGCGAAGCAGGATACCGCCACAGCAAAGCCGAATACCGCAACGATACCACGCCGGGCGGGAAGAGATAAGGGCGAAGCAGGATACCGCCACAGCGAAGCCAAATACCGCAAAGATACCATGCCAGGTGTCAAGAGATAAGGGCGAAGCAGGATACCACCACAGCGAAGCCGAATACCGCAAAGATACCATGCCAGGTGTGAAGAGATAAGGGCGAAGCAGGATACCGCCACAGCGAAGCCAAATACCGCAAAGATACCATGCCAGGTGTGAAGAGATAAGGGAGAAGCAGGATACCGCCACAGCGAAGCTGAATACCGCAAAGATACTATACCAGGCATGAAGAGATAAGGGCGAAGCAGGATACCGCCACAGCGAAGCCGAATACCGCAAAGATACCATGCCAGGTGTGAAGAGATAAGGGCGAAGCAGAATACCACCACAGCGAAGCCGAATACCGCAACGATACCACGCCAGGCGTGAAGAGATAAGGGTGAAGCAGGATACCGCCACAGTGAAGCCGAATACCGCAGCGATACCATGTCGGGCATGAAGAGATAAGGGAGAAGCAGGATACCGCCACAGCGAAGCAGAATACCGCAAAGATACTATACCAGGTGTGAAGAGATAAGGGCGAAGCAGGATACCACCACAGCGAAGCCGAATAACTCAAAGATACCACACCAGGCGTGAAGAGATAAGGGCGAAGCAGGATACCACCACAGCGAAGCCGAATACCGCAAAGATACCACGCCAGGCATGAAGAGATAAGGGCGAAGCAGGATACCACCACAGCGAAGCCGAATACCGCAAAGATACCACGTCAGGTGTGAAGAGATGAGGGAGAAGCAGGATACCGCCACAGCGAAGCTGAATACCTCCACAGCGAAGCCGAATACTGCAACGATACCACGCCGGGCGTGAAGAAGATTAGGGCAAAGCCAAATACCGCCACAGCAAAGCCAAATACCGCAACGATACCATGCCGGGCGTGAAGAAGATTAGGGCAAAGCCGAATACCACCACCGCAAAGCCCAATATCGAAAGGAAGAGAAGACCGTCCCAGCCTACGTTACCTGGTGAGCAGCACGGGCTAGGGAGATAGGATCCTGACACCATTGTTCGATGTAGGACAGCCCCGCCGCGATGACCGTGCCTCCCTCCATTGGATGGCCTGCTATGACGACTACTGCCACACCCACCGCCAGATGAAAGACAACAATTACTACCCCCGCCAGAACCACCACCATCGCCGTCGGGTACAGACCTGCGACTGCCCGCTCCCACACCCCGAAGAACTACTTGAAGTAACCTGTGAGTGACGCCTCAATCCCGCCAAAGCCTGCACAGACTGGTACTGGGGGAAGCGGGTCTGCCCTAACTGCCGGTTCCTCGTAAATATGGAAAACCACCACCTTCGCTGCAGCGCAGCAGCCCCACGTGAACCCCTGGCCGACATCACACCACCAGAGAAAGACCAGGAAGCCCCAGCCGCCACACCAACCGCCACGCTCCAGGACGAGCAAATCACCCTACTGGGTAAAATCGTCACCATGATACATGAAACAACCATCCGGGACGCCTGCTGCAACCATGTGGAACACCAAACGCTCGCACAGCGCATGAACGACTTTCATGATGCAGACCAGCAGCAACTCCAAAGCATGACCCACACCCTCGGAACCATCACCACTGAACAGCAACGAATGAACAAACAGATCCAAGCCCGGCAGCAGGCTAGCTGCCCTGTCCGCATCTACCGCATGACCATCCGCCGCCACACCACCAAGACCCGGCCTGACCTCGCCGGAGCTTCGGTCTGGACAGGGGGCATACTGTCACGAATCTGGTGTGACAGGCTCCTGGGAGCCGCGGCAGGCGCTGCCATCACCATCACAAGCCTATGGCTCCTCCTCATCTCCACTGCCGCAGCCGCGGTCATCCTCCGCACCTAGGCACCTCGCTCGATCATATCGCGCTGGTAGAGATATCCCTCAAACCCGACCGACGGCCGGTCTAGATCCTTCTCCTGGTTTCCGTTTGGGTATGCTTGCTTGCACGTCCTTTACCCTGTTATCTCTGTCATGTTGCTTGCGCGTCCTTTCTCCTGTTGTCACCGTTAGGTTGCTTGTGCGTCCTTTCTCCTGTCATCGTTACGTATGTTGTTTCCCTTTGGTTATGCTTGTGCGTCCTTTCTCTGTTCCTTACTGCTTGCGTGTCTTTTCTCCTGTTGCCGCGGATAGAGTGTTGGCTGTGTGGTGGCCGAGTGCGATCTTGTGTTTCCCTTAGGTGCAGCGATGGGGTCATGATGAGGAGGAACTGTGTCAGTCTTGCGGGTAAGCTGTGATTCCACAGAGGGAAGGAAAAGTATAAAGGAAGGGTGCAGTGGCTAGTCTGGAGATTCTTCTCCACGCAATATATTATCTATCTACCTTGACCTACCTTCACACATCACTGAGCGGTGTGGCGAGAGCAGCGCCGGGATCTCGGATAACTCGCGCCGATGACCATCGGGTCATCCAGCAGCACGGCGAAGTGATCCGGGATCGCCTACGACGAATGACATCGAGATACGATTATCGATACACCTGGATCTAGGTACCTTCCCATATCGCTTAGCGGCGTAAAGAAACCATCGCCGGGATCTCAGATCACTCACGCCGATGACCACCGGGTCATCCCGCAGCGTGACGAGTAACCCAGGACCACTTATGACGTACCCGCAACACCGCCGCATACACCGGGCCGCGCCAGATAGAATGGAACACCGCTGTGTATGCTGCGCCGAGCGGAACCGAAGACCGCTACGCATACCGATGGCTGCGCCAGATAGAAAGGAACCCTGCCGCGTATACCGCGCCGAGCGGAACAGAGGACAGCCGCGCATATCGAAGGCCACGCCAGACAGAACAGAACACCACCGTGTATACGGCGCCGGGCAGAACGAAACAATGCCACGTATGCTGCAGCGAGCGGAATGGAAGATCGCCACGTATACCGACAGCCGCGCCAGACAGAACGGAACCCCGCCGCGTATGCTGCACCGAGCAGAATGGAAGACTGACGCGCATAACGAAGGCCACGCCAGGCAGAGCAGAACACTACTGTGTATGCCACACCGAAGCGGAACGGAAGACCACTGCGCATACCGAAGGCTGCGCTGGGCAGAACGGAACACCACTGCGCACACTGACAGCCGCGGTGAGCGGAACCGAAGAACGCCGTGTACGCCACGCTGGGCATGAGGAAGTCGACCAGCGACGATGCCACGACAGGCGTGAGGAAGACGACAATGGAGATGCCACCCCGGGCATGAGGAAGACGACAAGCGACGATGCCACGACAGGCATGAGGAAGACAACAATGACGATGCCACGACGGGCATGAGGAAGACAACAATGGAGATGCCACACTGGGCACAAGGAAGACGACAAGCGATGATACCACGACGGGCGTGAGGAAGTCGACAACGACGATGCTGCTAGGCATGAGGAAGACTGAGAGCACAACGACTCGCCAGCACCGAAAGAATGACATCATGCGACTGTAAAGACCACCGGGTGGCAGTAGATGAATACCGCGTAAGACCTCGAAGGCCGCACGGAAGGCTGGGAGCATGACACCTCACCAGCACTAAAGGCTATGCTGAGGGACATCCTTAGACTTCACCTGAAACAGTGGGAAGTACTTACCTGCGCCAGTGAGCTGAATGAACACGGCCTGAGAGCCGAACGAACGAAAGACCTACTGAGTAGGCGCGAGGAGGAGCTACGTTGCCTGTCGAGCCCAAAAGACAGAGAACGGAAGTTGGGTTGAGGGTTTTTGACACTATCGTACGCAAGGATTGGACTGCAGAGGACTTCCAGTGGGTGATCTACAGCGAGGAGTGTAGTGTAGAGCAGCAGCCTGCAGGACAGCAGAGATGGGTCTTCAGCACGCCAGGAGAGGAGAGGTGGCACGTCGACTGTGTCAATCCTGTGAAGCATCGTCAGGTAAAGTTGATTGTGTGGGGTTGCTTCTGGGGCAAACAGTGTGGCCCGCCAGTACCGTTCAAGACTGGCTCCATCAATGCACACGCGTACCGAGACCTACTATGTCACTGGCTGCTTCCAGTTCTCAAGGACGTACGGGCAGCCCTCGGAAATCCGGTTTTCCCACAGGATAATGCCAAGATACACACTGCCAAACTCATGCTATCGTTCTTTGAATGTTACACTGTTCCACTCAAGTCCCATCCTGCCTACTCCTCTGACCTGAATCCGATCGAGCTTGTCTGGACCTTGCTCAAGCGACAGCTCCGAGTGGATTATCCTGACCTTATCAACTACCCAGGAGGCCCCGATGAAGTGAAGGCGAAGCTGGCAGAAGTTCTTCCGCTCTCTGGGAGAAAATCCCACCCAAGCAGTTCGAGGCGCTCTGGAGGTCGAATCCTTTGCGGGTGCAGGCAGTCATCGATGCGAAGGGATGGTACACACACTACTAGTTACTGTGCGGAATCATTCCTCTCTATTTCTTCTACTCCCTTTTCTGTCTCACTTTAATGTTCTGCATTTCAGTACTTGTTTTATAGAGCTCGGGAGGAGGAGAAAGTGGTTCGGGGCCCTCCTGTCAATGGGGCTAAACTGAGACACGATCTGGCCAATCACGAAGACTTTTGATGAGGTACTGTACAATCCTTCCTAGGATTCGCCAATATGTATCGCCGCTTCATACTAGACTACTACCAAGTCGCCAGACCTCGGACATAGCTGACCAACGGGGATAAGAAGGAATGGGAGTGCAACCCAAGGGCAGAGGAAGTCTTTCAAGAGCTGAAGTGACGATTCACAATGGCACCAATATTGGCCCACATCGATGTCACCAAGCCTGTGATCATCGAAACAGACACCGCCGATGTGACACCTGGGTACTCGGGTACGGAGGTGGAGGTAAAGATATCGTAGAGTCAGGTTCGATTGGTCTTTATTCACAGTGGAATAATCTTAGGTTCGTCGTGTCGGGGTGTTTCCTGAGTGTGGTATCCGAGGATGGGGAATCCAGGCTTCTTTCTGATGGAGTTTCGAGCAGTATATATGCGATGTTTCTTTCGTCACGTGCTTTCTTTCTTTCCATCGATACCCCGGGGATTCAGTCTTCAGACGCGAGGCCCCAAGGGGTTCCGTGTGTGGGTGTGATTGGTCCTGATTGGTCCTAGCGATAAGGGTGGAGGCTAACAGTCGGCGATCTCGTATTCCACTGGACGCTAGTCTTTCAGACTATGCCGGATTCCTATCGAGGCCCTAGTCAGGATCGGTCGTAACTCTTTTCGGAGTTCGCCGTCCCTCGTAGTTTACCACTGGCCCCGCTCCGGAGTTATTCTTATGTCCGTTCGTGATGGCCGTAAGGTCCTAACTCCGGGTCTTATCTCCCGTCTAGACTCTCTCAGACCTGTCCTTTGACCTGAGCCGCACTTATGGCGTATGACTTGCAGGAAGCTAGTTACTACCCTTATCTCGTTCTCGTATGCAGCGGCTACAAGAGTCGGCAGTGCGTCGGGTCTACCCAACAGGCTGGTCTAAGATCCATCACCTGCTGAGGTTACCCCTACTCTGCTTTCCCTTGCCGAACTGCTTTCCGAGGCCCCAAGATTTCTTCGGGTATTCCTAGTTCATGTGACTTACCGTTCGCTACCTTTCTCCTTGTACCTTTTTCCCCGCTGTTACCCTCAGGTGTAACACTACTCTCCCTCTTTCTTAGCTTCGGCCCGAAGCTAATTATTCTGACTCCTCCTCTTTCTTTGTGTGATCAGCGGAATGCAGTCCTCCAGCCCCTGCATCCCTCCGGTCGCCTGGCCCGAAGAAAACCCTCCAGCGGGAAAAAACTTCGGCGCCAATTCGGCTGACGACTGGCCCTCGGATCTGGGTGGTCTTCCGACCGGTCCAAGATCCTACTTTCGGAGTGGTGCAAAGGAAACCAGGGAACAACAGGGTTCCCCCGAAGAGGTGATCAGAAGACGGGTTGACCTTTGTTATACCTGAATATCTCGAGTACGTAGCTAGGCTAGAAAGGAGGCATACGGAAGGATGACGGAGTGCACTCAGAGAGTCTAGAAGGAAGATAAGGCCCGGAGATGAGCTTACAGTCAAGACGGACCTAAGACACATATCTCCGGAGGTGAGGGGAAGATTGCAAACGACAGGGAGCCTTGGCTATGACCCGTCCAGAGGGGATGCCATGTCGCCTGCAGATGGCGCACGATCTACCGGACTTGGGCTATGACCCCTCCCCCGAAAGGAGAGGATGCCACGTCGCCAACTGATGGCGTACGCAAGAGAGTCCGGTAGGAAAAGCACTCCGCCTGCTTGCATGAAACCTCATCTCCCCTTATCTACACCCTGCCAGGGCCAATGAGTCACCCACGGGGTCATGCACCTCAGAGGAATCCAAAGTCCGAGTCACCACTTCTCACGACGGCTTCACTCAGATAAAAAGACAAAGGCTTTCCGCCCCAACGGAAGACAACACAAACATCCTCACGAATCACTACCACCGAACCCACACACAAGATCTAAGATTATTCCGTTGTGAATTATCGATAGTAGCCTGATTGCCTTTGATTCTCTTTACACTCCAGTTGCGATACAACCCCAGTGTCACACTATAATCTTGATCTCAAAATCACCCTACTTTCATGACTTACTTCGACGACACCTACTTCGAAGACCACCTTTACCTACTTGAACTGTCTACCTACTTGGAGCCTAAATCTCAGTACTCTTTGGACTACACCTTTCAGTCAATCGACGACGAAATCTCAAAATACGAACAGTGGGAAGAATTCTTCGACGGACCTAAGCCGATCCACAAAACAATCGAGTGTGCCCCATACCATTGGTATACTCAGCAGTGGTGGAACTGTGCGTTACTGTTCCAACCCGCCGATTTTGATGAAGACGAACTCTTCGATTTATTCGATTACCACTTCGACTATGAATTGACCATCTACAGCGGAGACTTCCTCGATCAATATTGAAAAATGACGTCCTCCGACTTCAACATGCTCAGGCTCGAGACCCCAAGGGACCTGCTGCAGATCACCGATGGAACGACCGCGCCAGAGCAAGCCCTGGAGCTAGCCAACCCTGCGGTCTGGGTCCGAACCATGGTGCGTCAACAGAAGCAGGCAGAAAGGGACCTAAGGCAGCTCACAGAACTGTGCTGTAACACGATCGATAGGACCGATCAACGGATGGTCCGAATTGAGGAAGCCTATCAAACCTTGGCTGAAGGAACCAGGTACATATATGACCGAGTAAACGCGAATGAGGAAATCGCAGAAAACTGGGTACAAACGGAGCTGGCGAACGCGGCGAACGCATACCAAACGCTGGTACAAAACATCTGGCAGGCCATTCTGGAACGTACCGAAAGCAACCAGCGGCAAATATGCCAAGCTACCCAGCTCACCCGTGTCAACGATGCCCTCGCTTTCCTAGCCGAAGCCAACATCGTTTGAGGCCAGCACCTGGCTACCTTCTAAGGTAACGTAGAACTCTGGGCGGCTGACCACCAAAGGAAGATGAACCAAGTTGAAGGAGAGCTCCGGCAAGCCAGGGAAGAAATCCGCTGGATAGCCACCTGGATACCCCTCACAAGGTCGCCAAGAACGAGGGCCATCACCCCGGAACCGTTACAACTCTGGCGAAGTCCGGTCAGGCCACCCACTACTAGTGTAGCAACAGCACTGGCGGCATCTCCACCGTTACCGACACGGCCACTGCTCCGAAGTCCAGTCCAACTTAACCCCGCTCCTCCTATCTGAAGAACGAGTCGAGCAGCAGTCCCGCTGTCCACCCCACCACCACTCCCACCGATGCCAACAGCCGGGGGCGCGGGATGAAGGGGGAACATATCGCCGCCAAGGCCTGGGCAGCTGGGTGGATCACCCTCACCTTCGCCTCCTACCAGCGAAGGAGACGATGATTTATACGTGTAAAACCATCCAACCGGGAGGCCCCCACCAGGAACAACGGAGCCCACAGAACCTCAGCTAGCCACCATGCTTACACCAGGAGAAATAGCTAGGCTAGTAGGAGCTGGGATTGTGGCAGCGCGACAGGTTGAGCAACCCGCAAACGTAGCCCGGCCACATACCTCGAGGCTAAAAATGGAAAATCCCGAAAAATTCGATGGGAAAAGCTCGACCACCTTTAACCAGTGGTAGGAGTCTGTCACCATGTACCTGGGGTTCTACCCCGAGACAATCGACTGACAGAAGATCGCCTGGGTCAGAACCCTCGTAACGGACACCGCTCTGGTATGGCACCTGCACAGATACAGGGAGTTGCGGGAAAATGACACCTGGGCCAACTATTTGGCAGCCATCCGGGCGGAGTACCACAACGAACGAGAAGCGGCCGACGCCCAGCTTAAACTCGGCTAGCTCTGCTATCAGGGGTCCATCCGAGCATACCTCACAGAGTTCCGAGCGCTGAACAACTTTGCCCGCGCTACAGGAGAAGCACTACGAGAGAAAATTGATCTGGCCATGCCAGACGCGGTACTCGACATGCAGTTCGCCCACTACCTGGAAGACTTCGCGGATGACGAGGGCTTCCTGCAAGCCACCCATCAAGCCGGCCTGCAGGTAGAAAAGAAAAAGGCACTGAAGCAAGCCTGGGAACAAATGAAGGGCACCAGTTCCTCAGGGACAAGTGGGAAAATTGATGAACGAAGAAAAGAAGGACAGGACAAAGGGAACTCCACAGGCAACAAGCGCGGAAAGGAGACGGACAAGTCCCGCCAGGACAGGACGGGACCCCAACCAGACAAACGCCACTGGTGGGGAGGAAAAGACCACTGGGCTTCGAGGGATGAAGCAATGAAAGGAGTCCTGGCGAAGGAACAGGAGGAGTACGGGCAACGGCGCGACGACTGCTGGAGGTGCGGGAGAAGCGGACATCGAACCTACGAATGCTTCTCCTTCAGCACGGTGAAAGGAACCGTACTTCCCCCTGCCCCGTGGAAGGCGGCGGCCGTCAGGCAAAAGATAGGAAGGGAAGGCGAAGAAATCGAAAAGGCCCCCACAACCAAGCAACAGAAGGTGGCAGCAGTGGAAGCCATGGAAATAGATGCGGAAGTACCGTTGTGGGAGGAATCCGACTCAGATTTTTAAGGGGTCAGGAACCGCCGCAGCCTGAGACCTCTAAGACAATATGTGGACTATCGCGGAAACGAAAAAACCAGGAACCAAGTGCTAGAACCTGGTCAAAGAAACCAAGGGGAGAAACACGCGTCACCCGTCCAATCATCACCATGTTATTACACCTGGACAGAAAGAAACACCAAATCCGAGTGCTATTGGACACCGGGTGCTCTATAACACTCCTTAACAGCCAAACCATGGAAAAGCTCAGAATCCTGTATAAGGAACACAAACGAGCCCATAGCATAGAAAGCTATACGGGGGAAAGCGTCCAGTGGGCAGGCCAATTTTATATGGAGCCCATGCTCCTCCAGCACCGAAAGCACTACTCAAAGGAGAAATTCGAGATCTCACCAATGGAGGCAGATATCGACGCCTTCCTCCCTTTCGACTTGATAACAACGCACCCACCGCAGGGGGCTTGGACGAATGAAGAAGTACGGTTCAACAGCATGGAATGCATGAGGAAATACACCTGGTACAAAACAGGGCCCTTCTCCGAAACCTGGGACGAATCAATTGCAACCGATCCCAGCGCTCGAGTTATCGGGTACGTGTTGGCAGCAGTGGAGGAAGACCCGTTAAAGGCCGTCCCGCTGGAATTCTGTCAATACCTCAGAATTATGGGAAAAGAGGCAGCAGAGGCCCTCCCCAAACACCGTCCCTATGATTGCAGGATCGATTTCCAGGAACGAAGCACCGCGCCATGGGGGCCCATCTACCCTCTCGCAGGAGACGAACTCCGGACCCTGAGAGAATGGCTGTCAGAAATGGAAAGAACGGGGAAAATCAGGCGCTCCACGTCCCCAGCCAGCTCACCAATCCTCTTCGTGCCAAAACCACACGGATGAGGATTACGCCTATGTGTGTACTACAGAGCCCTAAATCGGATCACGATCCCGAACTGGTACCTACTACCTCTCATGCAGGAACTACAAGACTGAGTCCAAGGGACGCAATGGTTCACGAAGATGGACCTTAAAAATGGATTTCACCTAATCCGAATCCGCGAAGGGGACGAATGGAAAACAGCATTCAGAACCCGATATGGGCTTTTCGAATTTCAGGTTATGCCTTTCGGTCTTACCAATGCCCCCTCCACCTTCCAAGATATAATGAACCATATCTTTTCCGACATGCTCAACATGGGAACATTGGCATATATGGGCGACATACTGGTCGACGCCGACACGGAGGAAAAGCATGACGAAATGGTCAGAGAAGTCCTGAAATGCCTGCAAGACAATGGTCTGGCCGTCTCGGCTGAAAAGTGCGTATGGAAAGCCCAGGAAGTGGAATTTCTGGGCTACATTATCGGAAGGAAAGGGATAAGAATGTTGGAAGAAAAGGTGGAGGCAATACTCAGCTGGAAAACGTCGGAATCACTAGCAGAGACGTAATCGTTTTTGGGGTTTGCCAACTTCTACAGACGTTTTATCCAGGACTACTCCCGAGTGGCGAGACCACTTACAGAGCTGACCAAGAAAGACAAAGAGTGGTCCTGGAATGCGGAAGCAAATGCAGCCTTCTCAGAACTAAAACGACGATTCACTACGGCCCCAATTCTAGCACACTTCGACCCCGCAAAAGAAGTAATCATCGAAACCGACGCATCAGACTTTGTGATAGGAGTAATACTATCGCAGCGGGACGAGGAGAGACGCCTACACCCAGTGGCATTCCACTCCAGGATGTTCCAACCTGCAGAAATTAACTATGAGATCCACGACAAGGAACTCCTGGCGGTAGTGGACGCCTTCAAACAGTGGCGACGATACTGTGAAGGCGCAACCCACCAGGTCCAGGTCTATTCAGACCATCAGAACTTGGAATACTTTACTGTAACACTCGGATGTTTCACCAACAGCACAATCGCCCAGGTGGTCACCAACAGTCTATCACCCTTGAGCGGGCAACACTTGTATGATGGCAGTGGAGCGACTGTGTAGTTCCGAAGGATTCGCACAGGAGCGGGTGGGAAAATTCACTAAGAGATTCGCGTTCGATATATCACTAGAGAGTTGATCCCAGAAACAATGTAATATTGTTAAGGATCAACTTCCGACTGATCGTTGCTCATGCCTCTCTACGTAGGAAACTGGCGCTCTTTAAATGTCGCACCGACTCTTTTGCCGTCCTCCCTCGGGCTGACTCGGGAAGTGCAATACCTCGGTGTTACGTAGCTGCGTCTCTCCTCGTCCGAGGGAGATATGGTTGATTGGGACGTGGCACTGATTGATAGGTATGGACCCAGAAGACCTTCGATCTGAGCGCTTGCGAACAATCTTCGTTTGCACCCCCTTGTAGGCATTGTCACCCTTGTGCTCCTGATCGCAGTCCTTACTGGCTAAATGCTTCTCAGGTGCATCTGTGGTCGCAATCTATGAGTCTAGATGCTTCCAGGAATGTCTGGTGACGTCGGTACAAGTGCCGCAGCAATCGCAGTTAACTGAAGAATATGTCTCTGTAACTTAACAAGTTAAGGTCTGATCTTCTTCAAACAACTGACAGATGGTCTGGCTCCCCTCATATACCCACCGGACCCGTTCCGCCTCGCGCGTCCTGCACGACCGTTCGTGAGTTATATTGTACCCAGAAAAAGTTGACATTCTTGCTGGTATACGGCAACTAGTAGCTTTTAGTATGGGTCTCGCGGAGGATAACCTTGACACCTCCCAGGGATGTGACCAGACCCCCGTCTGAGGCTGCCACTCATCCCCTTTCCCTTTGGTAACCTTGAGTTACC
>Ga0307508_10001284_pt1 | contig 28530 bp, 27 predicted proteins | sample 9_EM_MG_FD_203089 | JGI IMG/M metagenome (GOLD analysis project Ga0307508, IMG submission 203089) | Populus trichocarpa ectomycorrhiza microbial communities from riparian zone in the Pacific Northwest, United States - 9_EM | ecosystem: Host-associated > Plants > Roots > Unclassified | place...
GACAGAAACCGCATAGACAAGGCCGAGGGCGGCGAGGCGAGCTGGCACATGACAGCGAAGCCCAGCGGTACGCAGCCTACGGTAAATGCGGCGCTTGTGCACCGACAGTTCGCGCATCTACCTGGGGGAGAGCTGCATCGCGTGCGGTGCGTGCTGAAGGTGACAGGCCCGGACCGGACCACGCCGGGATACCAAGGTCCAGGCGCTGCGGCGAGCTGCCCGCTGCATGCGAAGAACTGGCAGCAATCATCCCCAACAGCACAGCGCGACGCGCGGTAACGCGCGCCGTGACGGCGCAGAAGTCAGCAGAGGTCGTAGTAGGTCCGCAAGGACTGAAGGACCGAACATCGCAATCACATGGAGGAGCCGAGCGGACCTTGGCATGCCGTTGAACCCGACCGGGTGAGGTATTGCCAGCGGCGAGCGCGTAACCAGCCATGAGTATTGCCGCGATGAACCGCCCACTGCGGACCCGCATGGTGGGTGGTGTGGGGGCTGGGGGCTAGAAACCCCTGGCTACCCGATTTCACTCTCGTTGGAGGCACTGGGATGAGACGTTTTGGATGGTGTTGAAGCCGAACTCCCCGTTGACCGAAATACAGCCTTCAGCAGGATCTTCGGGCTTCCACCTTGCAACGACCACCTCACCTCCTTGCACGGCTACCGAGAAAGCGCGGATACGGTCTTGCGACTGTAGCCCCGCTTGCTGGGTGCAGAAGACGCGATCGCTGATGTATTCATGGCCGTCAGCCGTGTATCTGTACTTGACCGACAAGCCGAACTTGGTTGAACCCGGCAGCGGAGATCGAATGAGTTCAGCACGTTCGAATCGCGCGGGACTTGCTCTGTAATCGCAAGCCTGACGTGGCTCGGAGATCCAGGCCAGGAACGCGGGAACTGCCACAAGAGTGGCGACGACGGCAAGGGCGACTGCGATAGTGCTGCGTTGCATTTTGTGAAACGTTTGAGATGAGAGGCGTTACCCGGCTTGCCGGGACACGTCCTCTCGATTGAAGGGTTGGGCATCTCTGCCAGCGATGGACAGGCCCTCTCTTGAGTTGTACAATAACACGTACTTAACTGGAGCTTTTCCATGGACGCCATTACCTACTCCTCAGCCCGTGCAAATCTTGCCCGCACGATGGACCGTGTTTGCGAAGACCACGAGGCTTTGATCATTACGCGCAATGGTGAACAGGCAGTTGTGATGCTTTCTTTGGAAGACTATCAAGCTCTTGAAGAGACTGCCTACTTGCTGCGAAACCCCGCCAATGCCAAGCGCTTGCTTTCTGCTACTGCGCAGCTAAGCGCTGGCAAGGGTGTAGAGCGAAAACTGGCCAAATGAAGCTAATCTTTGCTGACGAGGCATGGGAAGACTACCTTTACTGGCAGAAGCAAGACAAGAAGATGGTCGAGCGAATCAACAAGCTGATTGCTGAAGTAAAGCGTGAACCATTTTCTGGGGTCGGGAAGCCTGAGCCACTCAAGCACGCGCTCTCTGGCTATTGGTCTCGGCGCATCAATGACGAGCACCGAATGGTTTACAAGATTGAAGGTGGCTCTCTTCTGCTTGCGCAGCTTCGATACCACTACTGAGACGCTCAACGTTTGACTTAAGCGGCGTGCCGAAGGCACGTCCGCAAAGGGTTAGGCCTCGCGCGGCGGCCAGAGATTTTGCTCATGGACACGAGAAAGCCTCGTACTCTCAATCGCCTGCAAGCAGCAGCCGCAACAAGCTCGACTTTCAATACCAAATTCACGACCTCACCACACGGTCAAACCCCGGTGAGTCCCCCGGCATAGCCGGGGGCTTACCTCGATTAGTCATTTTTGCGCGAGGCCTAAACGAACAGCATCGGGGCCTGACCGCCACTCGGCGCTACGCCACGCCTGCGGTCGATTCGACGACGAGTTCGCCGTCGATCACCACGCGGTTGCGCCCATGCGATTTGGCGTGGTACAGCGCCGCGTCGGCGCGCTGCAGGCATTCGGCGAACTCGCCCACGGTGTGCGTGACCGCAACGCCAAAGCTCGCGGTGACGTGGACGCGCGGCCGGGCGCCGAAAGCGCTGGCCTCGATGCGCTGGCGGATCTTCTGTGCCACCACCGCGGCATGCTCGGCCGAGCAATTCACGCAGGCAACCATGAACTCCTCGCCGCCCCAGCGGCCGAGGATGTCGTTGGCGCGCACGTTCTGCGCCATCACGGCCGCCACGCGGCGCAAGACCTGGTCGCCCACGTCGTGGCCATGCGCGTCGTTGACCCGCTTGAAGTGGTCGATGTCGACCATCACGATGGCCAGCCCGGCGCCCAGCCCTTGCTCGCCCGCATCGGCGATGGATTGCTCGATGCCACGCCGGTTCAACACGCCGGTCAGCGGGTCGATGGTGGCCTGGCGGCGCAGGTGGTCCTGCTCGACGCGCAGCTGCGCGGTACGCTCGACGAGCGCCTCGATCTCGCCCTTCTGGCGGCGGTGCTGCCTGCGCAGCTCGACGAGCCACCACGTCACCGTTCCCAGGGCGCACAGCATCCAGACGCACAGGATGCCGAGGTACAGCGCTTCGCGGCTGAGCCATTCGCCATGGATCTGCAACCCACGCAGCTCCACTTCGTGGGGCGGCCCGGACAACTTGCCGGGCAGGTCGATCGTCAGGGCCGTGGCGTTGTCGAAATTCGGCAGGTTGTACTCGCGCGGCAGATTGAATTGCGCGATCCACCATTCCGGCACGGTCAGTTCGCCCAGGTCGATCGTGATCGGGCCATTGATATCGCGCGCGCGCAGGTTGATGGACTGCATGCGCGAGCTGTTGCCGTCATTGCTGCGTGAGAACCGGGGGTCGAAGGTCCGGATGGCGAGCCGGATGGTGTCGGCGTTGCCCCGATAAGAGAGATCGAGCGTAATCGACCGGTAACTGCGCAGGTCGACGCCGTGCGAGACCCCCGGAGGCGTCAGCATGAAGGTGAGGGCGCAGGGCTGGTACGAGTCGGCATCGGGGTAGTGGCAGCGGAAGTGGAACTGCTTTTCATCGATCCACCGGACCTTGCCGCCCCCCGCGCTGTCGTTGGCCAGGTACAGGAAGTGTTTCCCTTCGAAGCCGGGATCGATCAGGTTCACCGTGCGCTGCGGGAGGTACTCGCGGCCGACAATAGCCACCAGCGTGAGCAGGATGCCCGCTGCGACGAGTCGAATACTGTGCGCGTTGTTGAACACCGACGATGCCTTGTCTCCGATGCGGGTTGGGCCCCACATCGCATTGATGTTCATTCATCGTCAAATATCGCGCCGGCTTTAGTTTTTCCGGTGTGACCGAATGCCGGCTATGCCGCCAAGCTCAGGTCGAAATGATCGCGGCCCGCCTCTTTGGCGCGATTCAGGGATTCGTCGGCACGGCGAATCCCTGCTCCACCTCGTCCTCGGCCCGCAACAGGGCGCAGCCCATGCTGAATGACAGGCGGGCATCCGGCGGCATGCCCGGTACGGCCGTGTTTCGCAGGCTGGATTGCAGGCGCTCGAACACGGCCGGCAGGTCTTCGGCACGCGCCCCCCGGGAGCACGAGCAGAAACTCCTCGCCGCCGAAGCGCCCGATCCTGTCCTGGCTGCGCAGGTTGCTGCTGCACACGCGCGCAAACGTGACCAGCGCGGCATCGCCGACAGCGTGGCCGTAGATGTCGTTCACCCGCTTGAAGTGGTCGATGTCGAGCATGGCAATGCAGGCCGGCTGCTGCTGCGAACCGCGCCGGTCCGAGTTGACCTGGCGCGCGGTCGCCATGATGCTGCGCCGGTTCGGCATGCCGGTCAGGTCGTCTCGCGCGGCCAGCTCCGCAAGGCGCTTCTTCAGGCGATTCTGCTGGAACAGGTAGGCCCCCATCGCACCCATCAGCGCCAGGCTGAGCGAGAGGGTCGCGAACAACAGCCAGCGCTGGGTCTCGGCGGCGCGCTGCTGCTCGCGCAGCAGGCTGTTCTCGGCGTCCCGGCGCTGCATCTCGAAGCGCTCTTGCAGTTCGTTCGCGGCCTTGCGGTTGTCTTCAAGGACGCTGCGCTCCTGCGCCGCGCCCACGGCCTTGCTCTCACGCAAGGCTCTTGCGAGGTCGCCGGTGCTTTCGTACAGGCGCAGCGCCGCGCGGTGGTAGGCAAGGTCCAAGCGCGCGCTGTCGACCTGCCGCCGCACCGGCTCGGTCGCGTCGAGCAGTTGCTGGGCCAGTACGCGGCGGCCGAGCGCGGTGAGCACCTCGACGCGGCTGATGCTGGCCCTGAGAAACATGTCCTGGACGCCGTATTGGCGGAACACCGACCCGGCCTGCTCGAACAGCACCAGTGCCTCTTCGAGCCGGCCGGCCTCGAACTCGATGTCGCCATGCAGCCTGGCGATGTAGCCCGTGCCGACCGTGTCGTTGATCGCGATGGCGAACTCGAGTGCGCGCTCGATGTGCTCGCGCGCCTGCGGCAGCAGGTGCGACGCCAGGTAGGCCCCGGCGAGGTTGTGATGCACGCAGTTGGCCAGGTAGCGATAGCGCGCCGGGTCGATCATGGCGAGCGCCGCCTCGCCGGAGTCGATGGCACGGCGCAGGCTCTGCGGGTTGTCCACTTCCCGGCGGTAGACCCAGCTCAGGTCCGACAACTCGATGGCCATACCGCCGATGTCGTTCTGCAACTCGAACAGGCGATGGGACTCGATCATTGCCGCCAGTGCTTCCGCGCCGCGGCCGAGGACCGAATACGTCGTCCCCAGGCCCCGCTGGAGGCGTGCGGCGCACCAGTCCATGCCGGCGTTGTTCGCGAACGCGAGGGCGGCGGCGTAGAGCCGCAGCGCCTTCTCCCCCTGCCCCGAGTTCTGCGTGGCGAAGGCTTCGGTGCTGTAGAACGCGCAGAGCGCGGCGTCGTCGAGGAGTTCGCGGGCCAGCGGCATGCCGCGCTCGAACCCGCGCTGGGCGACATCGGTCCGCTCGAGCACCTCGCCGGCAACGGCCAGGCTCAGTGCCGCGTCGAGCAAAGCCCTCGCATCGGCGGGCGGCTTGTCGGCCCGCAAGACAGCCTCGGCGTCGAGCACGACGCGCTGCGGGTCGTCCCAGATGGAAGCGTCGCTTCGTTCGAGCGCCGGTGGTTTGTCGCGCCCCAGCACCGGCCCGGCAGCAGCAAGGCCCAGAAACAACACGGCCAGGAGGCAGCGGGTGAGCATGTGCGGGGGGGTAGAGCGGTTGAAGTGGATGGCCCACGACCTGGCACCGGACACGGGCCCGATGCCACACGCAGCATGGGCCTGCGCTCGGGCACAACGCAATGGTGGGCGCAGGCGCCCCAGTTGCAACACTCGATAAACAGGTGCTTTGCATCACAGTTCGGCGACAAGCCGGGCGGCGAGCCCCGGAGACAGGCGCACAATCTTGCGACCCCTTGTTGCAGCCCCATTGCCACGCATGCACACCCGACGCATCGCCATCGCTGCCATGGCAGCGAGCTGCCTCCCGGCCAGGGCCGCGCAGCGCACGCCCCAGGTCGTCTTCCTCGATCCCGGTTCGCCGAGCTCAGGGGTCTCGGGGCCGATGTCGCGAGCGGCCGTCGACTTCATGAACATTGCCGCCGCGCAGCTCGGCATGCAGCTCGAGGTGATTCACTCGAACCATGACCACCTGCTGATGATCCGCCAGGCGCAGACCATCGCCGCACGAGACCAGCCGCCGGACTACGTGATCATGGTCAACGACAAGCTGGCCGCGCCCGTCATGTTCGCTGCACTCGCCAATTCGCCTGCGCAGCTGTTCGTGATCCACAGCGACGTAACCGACGAACAGCGCCGCAGCATCGGCAACGAGCGCGAGCGCTACCCCCGCTGGATCGGCAGCGCCTCGCCCGACAACACGCGCGGGGTCTTCCGCCTCGCGCGAACCTTGCACGCAGCACTCGGCGAGAAACCGATCCACGCGCTCGGCATCACCGGCCCGCCTTCGGCCCCGGTGTCGAACGAGCGTTCCGAAGGGCTGGCCAATTACATCGCCAGCGTGCCGGGCGCACGCCTCGAACAACTCGTCTACGGCGATTGGAGCGAGGTCGACGGCGAACGCAAGGCGCAGGTGCTGCTGGCCCGCTATCCGCAGGCGAACCTCATCTGGGCCGCCAACGACGAGATGGCGATGGGCGCGCTGCAGGCCACGCGCGAGCGCGGCGCCCCGCTGGTCGTGGGCGGCATGGGCGGCTGGGGTCGCGCATTGCGCAGCATCGCCGACGGCGGGCTCGCTGCAACGCTGGTCGGCCACCACCTGATCGGCGCCTGGGCGCTGGTGATGCTCTGCGACCATGCCCACGGGATCGACTTCGCCTCAGACGGCGGCATGCGCCGCAAGCTGGACTACTTGCACGTGGTGACGCCAGCCAACCTGCGCGACTACGAGCGCGCCTTCTCCGAGCAAGAGCGGCCGATCGATTTCCGCCGCTACTCCAAGGCGCACCGGCCTCAGCTGGCGCACTACGACTTCGGTTTCGCGCAATTGCTGGCGCGCTCGGGCTGACCCGTCGGCGCCAGGCCGTCACACCCCCAGCACTACAGCCCGAACAAGGCAACGCGCAGCAGGTTGAGCGCCCAGTGCAGCGCGGCAGCCGCCCAGATGCTGCCGCCGCTGGCGACGTAGACACCGGCATACGCGAGGCCCGCCAGCATCGCCAGGCCGGCAAAGGCCGCACCGCCGCCCAGGTGCACGAGGCCGAACAGCACGGCGCTTGCCAGCACCGAGACCGCGATGCCCCAGCGCGCCAGCGGGCGCTGCACCCAGTGGCGGAAGAACCATTCCTCGCCCACCACCGTGAAGGCGTTGGTCAGCGCAAAGACGAGCAGCATGCTTGCGGAAGGCGGCGCCCAATGCACGAAACCCACAGCCAGCGCCACCAAGGGCAGCACCAGCAGGCAGGCCAGCGAGATGAGGGCACAGCGCCGGTTCCAGGCCCAGAACGAAGGGAACATCGCCAACGCCGCCAGGCCGGCCAGGGCCTTCGGCGTGTTGATCGACAAGCCACCCACCGGCAGCCGCGCAAAGCCGGGCACCACACCCGCCGCCAGCGCCAGGAGCACCAGGCCTGCGAGCGCAAAACAGGCCACGGCCCAATGCCTGGGCGCACGCACGGCACCGAAGAGCAGCGCCGCGAGCACAAGCGAGGCGGCCATCGGAACCGGGCCACCGACAGCGCCCACGGCGTAGAGAACCGCACACAGCGCGGGGCCGAAGGCAGCCGCAAGCGCGGCGGCTGCGTCACTGCGAGGTTTTCCAACGGGGAGCAATCTTGTGTTCGAACGGCTGGCCATGTTGCTTGCTGATGTTGTTGCCGAAGGGGTGCAAGCATAGCGGCGCATCCGCTTACCGGAGACGGTAGGCGCTGTCGTCGTATTCGTGGCGAGCCGGGCCGCGATTGACGGCGATTCCGTCTTATCGTATAAATCATTTATATTCATTGAATGGAGATCACCTTGCCCACCCGTGCACCCGCCGCCAAGAAGACCGCCCGCCCTGTGACCAAGGCGCCCGCGACCAAAACCCCGGCCACCAAGGCGCCTGCTGCCAAGAAGCCTGCGGCCAAAGCAGCGGTCACCAAACCCGCGGCCAAACCCGCCACCAAGCCCGTCGCCAAAGAGGTCGCCGCCAAGGTGCCGAAAGCCAAGGCCAAGCTCGTGCGCGACAGCTTCACCATGCCAGAAGCCGACTTCGGCTTGATCGCCCTCATGAAGCAGCGCGCCCTGGGCTTCAAGCGGCCGGCCAAGAAGAGCGAGCTGCTGCGTGCCGGCCTGCATGCGCTGCAGGCGCTCGACGACGCCCGGCTGCAAAAAGCGCTCGACGCACTCGTGCCACTGAAGCCCGGGCGGCCGAAAACGACGGCCTGACCCGTCAGCTCGCGGCGGTCAGCAGCAGCCGCTCCCAAACCTGGGACACCGCCCGGCGGGCGTTGTTCCGGGCGCGGTACGCGACGATGGACACCTCGATGTCCCATTCCCCGTCGCCTACCGCAACGAGGCCCTCCAGCCGGCCTCGCTGAAACGAGCTGTCCGGCAGCCACGCGATGCCGAAGCCTTGCAGGGCGAGGTCGCCGAGCACGTCGGACATCTCGACCTCGAACGCCTTGAAGCCGAACAGCTTGCGAGGCGCGTTCTCCATCACCGCCTCGACGACCCGCGCGAAATACACGCCGGGTGAATACATCAGCAGCGGCACGGGCTGGAGCGCCGTGCCCGGCAAGCTGGCCCGGCCCGATTCCAGCAGCGGCCTCGATGCATAGGGCCGGATGGTTTCGGTGCCGATCTCGTGCCGCTCGAATCGCGCCTCGTCGAGCTGAACCGGGTGAGTGGCCTGGTGGAAGCAGATCAGCAGGTCGACCGAGCCGGCGCTGAAGGCCGACACGGTGTCGTGCACGTTGCCCACCTCGACGCTGCAGCTCATGCCGGCGTCGGGCGACCACTGGCCCCACCACTCCGGCAGCCTGGTGGTTGCCAGCGCATACGGCATGGCAATGCGCAGATGGTTGCGCGAGGGCACGTCGCCGATCTCGGCCTTGGCGTCGGCGATCTGGCTGAGCAGGCCGACGGCAACCGTCCTGAAGCGCTCGCCCGCAGCCGTGAGCCGCGTCGGGAACGCCGTGCGATCGATGAGCTTCGCGCCGACCCAGTGCTCCAGCGCCTGCACACGACGGCTGAACGCCGCCTGCGACACGTTGCGGATCTCCGCAGCCCGCGTGAAGTTGCGCACCTCGGCCAGGGTGACGAAGTCTTGGAACCAGCGCGTGTCCATCTCCTGCCTGCTCCTTGTCCGCCATCTTCCGCGTTCCGGCGCTCGCCCCGATGCGGATTTCGCAGCGGCCATGCGCGCGACGCATTGCCCCTCGATGCGATCTTGGCATTGGACCGGCGGCCCGGCCCGAATCAACATCTGTCCATCACGGGTGAACACACGAAGGCACATGATGGACACGACACTGAGAGCCGCGGCGCAAGAGTTCATGGTCCGCTACGGAGGCGACACGTTCCCGAACCTCTTCCGCAGCGCCAAGGGCTGCATCGTCATCGACGACACCGGCCGCGAGATCCTCGATTTCACCTCGGGCCAGATGTGCGCCACCATCGGCCACAACCACCCGGCCATCGTGCGGGCGGTGCACGAGGCGGGCGAGAAGGCCTTCCACCTCTTCAGCGGCATGATCCCCGAGGTCGTCGCCGAGCTGGCCGCCACGGTGGCGCGCGACTGGATGCCAACGGGCCTGAGCAAGTCGATCTTCGTGAACACCGGCTCCGAGAGCAACGAGGTCGCGTTGCGCATGGCCAAGATGTACACCGGCGGCTACGAGATCCTGGCGGTGGGCGGCTCGTGGCACGGTGTCACCGGCGGCACCAGCGCGGTCTCGTTCGCGAGCGACCGCAAGGGCTACGGCGTGCACGTGCCCGGCGTCTACGTGATGCCCGAGCCGAACGACTACCGGCCTTACATCAAGGGCCTGTCGGGCGAGGCGTCGGCGCTGGCCTGCCTGGAGCTGGGCCTGAAGATGTACGACATGGCGAGCACCGGCCGCCGCGCCGCGATCATCATCGAGCCGATCATCAGCGCCGGTGGCGTGCTGGTGCCGCCGAAGCCGTACATGCAGGCATTGCGCAAGGCGACCGACGAGCGCGGCATGCTGCTGATCTTCGACGAGGCGCAGACCGCCTTCGGGCGCATCGGCCACCGCCATGCCGCCGACTTCTTCGGCGTGGTGCCCGACATCATGAGCGTCTCCAAGACCATGGGCGGCGGGCTCCCTCTGGCGGCCGCGATCACCACCGCGAAGATCGAGCAAGACGTGCACGACAAGGGCTTCACCTTCTACACCAGCCACGTCTCCGACCCGCTGCCGGCGACGGTCGGGCTCGCAGTGCTCGAGACCATCCGCAAAGAGCACCTCATCGAACGCGCACGCACCACGGGCGCCTACCTGCGCGGCCGGCTGAAGGAGCTGCAGTCGCGCTACGAGGCGATCGGCGACGTGCGCGGCGAGGGCATGCTGCTCGGCGTCGAGCTGGTGAAGGACCGCGAGTCGCGCGAGCCCTTCCACGAACTCGGCGCGATGACGACGAAGAAGTGCTTCGAACTCGGCCTGAGCATGAACATCCGGCGCCGCCCCGAGCGCGGGTCGGTGTGGCGGATCGCGCCGCCGTTGACGGCCAGCCATGCAGAGATCGACCGCGGCGTCGACATCCTGGACCGCGCACTGCGCGAAAGCCTCGACGGCCTGGCCACCGCACGGAGCTGAAGCATGAACATCAAGCTCGTATCGGCCGCCCTGCTGGCTTTCGCCAGCGCCTGCGCCGTCGCACAAGATGCCGGCACGCTCGGGGATCACATCGGCAGAGCAGCTCTTCGGCAAGACAGTGGCGACGACGACGGGAACCACGCTGGTTCAACGCCTGCGCAAGCTGGAACGCGACAGCGGCGCGTCGTTCAACCTGCTCTACGGAAAGGACCACGCCGACAGCTTCCTGCTGCTGGAAAGCGGCCGTGCCGATGCGTTCGCGATGGACGACAACACACTGGCCTTCTATAGGGAGCCGCGTGGGGGCGTGCGGTCTCGCACAGGGCCGGACCGCCTCCGTCGGGCGCCTTCTCTTTCTGGGTGAAACAAAAGACCGGATGAGTCAGCCCGAATGGGCTCAAGGGTTCGGCTGAGGTATGCCGCTGACCGGGTTCGACTATGCTCCCCCCACGCCAAGGCCCACCATCAGGTTCGGCGCGCCGAGCAAGTTCATCGGATGACCCTCAAAGCACGTGAGTTGGACTCGCAGTCGCTCCGACGCGGCTGGCTCGCATCGATTCCGCGAGTCCCGGGAGGCGGCATCGCGATTGCGCTGCTGATCCGCGTGCTGCTGTTCAGCACGGTTGTCACGCTGATGCTGACCGTCCTGCAACTGAGCTTGAGCTACCGCAGCGAGAGGGCGCGCCTCGAGAGCCGGTTCGGCGAGATCGACCAGGCCACCTCGCGCAGCCTGGGCGAAAGCCTGTGGGCGCTGGACTCGAAGCAGCTCCAGGAGCAACTCGAAGGCATCTTGCGCCTGCCCTCGATCCGCGCGGCAGAAGTGCGGGAGACGGCCTCGTCTGCCCACTCCCTGACGGTCTTCCGCGGCGAGCGGCAAACCACCCGGGTCGTCGTGAAGGAGTTCCCGCTGACTTGCTGCGGTGATCAGCCGCAGGTCATCGGTGTGCTCCACATCGAGGCAACCCTGGCGGACATCTATCGCGACCTGGCGGCGCAGGCCATCGTCATCCTTCTCAGCAACGCGGCCAAGACTTTTCTGGTTGCGCTTTTCATCTTGTTCGTCGTGCACCGGCTGGCGACGCGCCACCTGCTGGACATCGCCTCTTCGATCGGCAGCGTCACGCCGGACGCAGAGGCTCCACCGCTGCGATTGCGGCGCGCGCGGGTTGAAGGCGATGAACTCGATCAGCTGGTGGACGCCCTCAACGCGATGCGCGGGAGGCTGCAGCAGCATGCGATGGAACTCGGCAATGCGAACGCACGCATGGCGGCCATCCTGGACAACATTCCGGACCTGGCGTGGGTCAAGGACGCAGGCGGCCGCTACGTCGCCGTCAACCGCGCCCTGGCCACCGCGAAAGGATTTTCTGAGCCGGGCCAGATGATCGGCATGACCGATCTGGAGCTTCACCCTCCGGAACTCGCCGCGGCCTATCGCCTCGACGACGCCGAGGTGATGGCGTCGCAGGGCTGCAAATGGATCGAGGAGCACTACGTCAACGCCGAGGGGAGCGTGGTTCAGGTCGAGACCATCAAGACCGCGCTGCACGACCGCGACGGCCACGTGGCCGGCACGGTCGGTATCGCGCGCGACATCACCTCGCGCAGGCAGGCCGAAACAGACCGGGTTGCGCGGCGGGCCGCCGAAGCGGCGAACCAGGCCAAGAGCGACTTCCTCGCCAACATGAGCCATGAGATCCGAACGCCGATGAATGCGATTCTCGGCATGTCGTACCTGGCGCTGCAAAGCGGGCTCAACCCGCAACAGCTCAACCATGTGCAGAAGATCCACGGCGCCGCCGACTCGCTGCTCGGGATCATCAACGACATCCTCGACTTCTCCAAGATCGAAGCCGGCAAGCTCGACATCGAGGCCATTCCGTTCAGCCTCGGCGACGTGATGGACGGGTTGAGCCACCTGGTCGGCATGAGCGCCGAACAGAAGGGCCTGGAGCTGCTGTTTGACCTGCCGCCGCAGTTGCCGGCGCCTCTGGTGGGCGACCCCTCGCGCTTGCGCCAGGTGCTGCTCAACCTGGGCAACAACGCCGTCAAGTTCACCGAGCGCGGCGAGGTCGTCGTCACCGTCGGGATCGTCGAGCGCCAGGCCCGGTCGATCCAACTGCACTTCGAGGTGCGCGACACCGGCATCGGCATGTCGCCCGGCGAACAGCAGAGCCTGTTCCTTCCCTTCATGCAGGGCGACTCGTCGACCAGCAGGCGCTATGGCGGCACCGGGCTGGGGTTGTCGATCAGCCGCCACCTGGTGCACCTGATGGGCGGCGAGATCGGCGTCGATAGCACCTTGGGCCAAGGCAGCCGCTTCCACTTCACGCTGCGCTTCGACCTGCCGCCCGAGCCGGTAAAGCCGGCTTTGCCGCACCGCGACAGCCTGCGCGGTAGCCGCGTGCTGGTCGTGGACGACAACGCCTGCGCGCGCGATGTGCTGGCCGGCATGGGCACCGCGCTCGGGTTCGACACCGACACCTCGGCCGACGGCCACGATGCCCTGCGCATGGTGGAGCTTGCCGACGCGGGCGACAAACCCTACGACCTGGTTCTGCTCGATTGGAAGATGCCCGGCCTCGACGGCGTGGAATGCGTGCGCCTGCTGGGCCAACGCGAACGCCCGCGCCATCCGGCGCCGACCGTGCTGATGGTGACCGCCCTCAGCCGCGACGAAGTGCAGAAGCGCCTCGCGGAACGGCAGCTCACGGTGGGCGCGTTGCTGATCAAGCCGGTCACGCCCTCGACGCTGCTCGACGCCTGCAGCCAGGCGCTCGGGCTCACGGTGCCACACCCGCCACGCGCCACGAAGCGCGAAGAGGCCATGCTCGGCCACCAAGCCCAGCTGCGCGGCGCGCGCGTGCTCCTTGTGGAAGACAACGCCATCAACCGCGAGATCGCCCTGGCCGTGCTGCGCCACGCCAACATCGCCGTCAGCGTTGCCGGTAACGGCCAGGAGGCGCTGGACATGCTGGAGCGCCAGCCTTTCGACGGCGTCTTGATGGATTGCCAGATGCCCGTCATGGACGGCTACGCAGCGACGCGGGCCATCCGCGAGCAGCCGCAGTGGCGCGAGCTGCCGGTGATCGCGATGACCGCCAACGCGATGGCCGGCGACCGCGAGAAGGTGCTGGCTGCCGGCATGAACGACCACGTCGCCAAGCCGATCAGGGTCGAGGAATTGTTTGCCACGCTCGCCCGCTGGGTCCACCCCGCCGGGTGAGCGCGGCGGCCCCTCAGCGGCCCCGTTTGACGTCGTACCAGAGTTCCGGCCGATCGGATGGCGTTCCGGGAGTCAGCAGCGGGTTTCGCAGTTCGATCACCGTGCGCGTTTCCAGGTGCGCCTTGCGCAGCCGCTCGCCGAAGTATTGCTGGAAGACCTTGTCGAACGAGCCGTCGGCAATGGCTTTTTCCAGCCCCTCGCGAATGTCTTGCGCAAGCTTGGTGTTCTTGCGGTTCACCATGAAGTAGGCGTCGTAGAAGTAGTGCAGCGCGAGGTGGGGCTCCACTTCCAGGGTGTCTGCATTGATCGCCTGCTCGTCCCAGATTTCCATGACGCTGCGCGGGAAGTAGTCGAAGCGCTTGCCCGTGAGCATCTTGAACAGTCCTTCGTATTTCGGCGCGGTGATCACGTTGATGCCGTTGGCCTGGAGGATCTGCGTGTCCGGCCATTCCTGGCCCTGCGCGAGGCGCAGGCCCTTCAGGTCGGCCAAGGTATTCACGCCCGCGACGAGGCCTTGGTCGCCTTTGCGGATCAGGCCCAGGCGCCACCCGAGCAGGCCTTTGTTCAAGGGGATGCGAATCGGCAGCAGGCGCGCCTCGCGTTCGGCGGAGCTGGGGATCGGGCCGACATCGATCGTCCGCCCGGCCTCGATTTCCAGCACCTGGCGCTCCTGGTTCATCGGGAACTCGGCCGTCTGGATCCGGTACTCGGTGCCGGTTTTCGACAGCGCGAGCTGCAGCACTTGCCCTGCGTAGTCGTAGCGGCGGTCGCCCTCGAACTCGGGCTTCGGAAAGCGCACCACTTCCACGCCGCTGGCAGCCAGGTGCCACGCAAACAGCAGACATGCCAACAGACGAGACACCATGGAAACTCCTGGTTAGCGGCCTACCTCGGCCAAGCGCCGTTCGCGCTCAGCCTTCGCGGATCGAAGGGCAAGCCCGAACCGGGATTGTGCGGCGATGGACCCCAAACGCAATGACAAATGCGATGACAGATGCGACGACGACCAGAACCGCCGCAACTGCGAGCGTGACGCGCATGCCGGCGGCAACGGCCTCGGCGTGCGCCGTGGTGATGTCGATCGCCCCAGAGGCGAACGCGAACACGGCGCCCATCACCGACGCACCGGTGACGAGGCCGAGATTGCGCGACAGGTTGAGCATGCCGGAGACGACACCCCGCTGGTCCGCGGCGACGTCGGCCATGACGGCGGTGTTGTTGGCCGCCTGGAACAAGGCATAGCCGACGGTCATGGTTGCGATGGGGGCAACGTAGCCGGGAATGCCGAACGCCGCCGGCAGCATGGACAGAACGACGGCGCCGCCCGCCATGGCGGCCAGGCCGACGAGGGCCATGCGCTGTGCGCCAAAGCGGTCCGCAAAGCGGCCGGCCGGCACACCGGCCAGCGCGGCGACGAGCGGCCCCGCCGACAAGACGAGGCCGACAAGCCTTGCGTCGAGGCCGAGCGCACGCGAGAGATAGAACGGCCCGACCACCAGCGTCGCCATCATCACCGTGGAGACGAGCGCGCTCGTGGCCAGGCTCGCACTCAGCACCGGGTCGCGGAACATCGCCAACCGGATCAACGGGGATGCGGCTCTCTTCTCGACGAACAAGAAGAAGCCAACGCCGAAGGCAGCCACCGCCAGCAGCGCGATGTTGAGCGTGCCGAAGCTCCCGCGCCCCATCGTCACGGCGAGTGCGTAGGCCGCGAGCGTCAGGGCCAGCAGCAGCGTGCCCGGATGATCGAAACCGGCACGGCCCCGCTTCGGCACCAGGCGATCCACGGGCAGGTGGCGGCGCGCGAGAAGAAAGGCAATGATCCCCAACGGCAGGTTGACGAAGAAGATCGCCCGCCAGCCGAGCCCGCCGATCAGAACGCCGCCGAGCGATGGGCCGAGCGCAGTGCCAATTGCAGACATCGTTCCGAGCAGCCCCATGGCACTGCCGGTCCTGGCCTTCGGAACCGTCTCGCCGACAAAGGCCATGGTGAGCGCCATCATGATGGCCGCTCCCAAACCTTGCACTGCCCGGGCGGCAATCAGCAGCCAAAGCGTAGGCGCAGCGCCGCACAGGGCCGAGGCCGCGGTGAACAAAGCGATTCCGGCCAGAAGCAACCGCCGGCGGCCGATGAGGTCGCCGAGCCGCCCGGCGCTGACGATCAAGGTGGTGATGGCGAGGAGATAGGCCAGGACGATCCACTGGACTTGCTGGAAGGAGGCGTTGAACACCTGCGCCAAGGTCGGCAAGCCCACATTGGCGATGCTGGTGCCGAGCGATGACAACAGCATGGACAGCGACAGGCTGGCGAGCACCCACCGAACCGAAGGTGTGCGTTCCGCAATGATTGGCTTCAACATGAATTCCGCTTTCAAACTTCTGGCCGCTCCACAAACGGAGCTGTGCCAAACATAGTTCTTTGCCTCACGCAGCGGAAGGCGCGCCGCGTGCACTCTGCTCATGCGTTTGACGCCATGCAAGAAGCAGACTGCTATGGTCGATGCATGTCGACACCCGATCTCAACCTGCTCGTCACCCTGGACGTTCTGCTCGCCGAAGGCAGCGTTGCGCGCGCGGCCCAACGCCTGCGGCTCAGCCCGTCGGCGATGAGCCGGGCGCTGGCGCGATTGCGCGAGACGACGGGCGATCCGCTGCTGGTCCGCGCCGGGCGCGATCTCGTGCCCACACCCCGCGCGATCGAGCTGCGCGAGCGGGTCAGCCAGCTCGTGCAGGAAGGCGAAGCCGTTCTGCGCCCTGCCGAGAACCTCGATCTCAAGCAGCTGGTTCGAACGTTCACGCTGCGGACCAGCGATGGCTTCGTCGAGAACTTCGGGCCGGACCTCATCGCCCGCGTGGGCCAAGAAGCTCCCGGCGTGCGGCTGCGCTTCGTGCAGAAGCCCGACAAAGACAGCACACCGCTTCGCGACGGAACCGTCGACCTGGAGACCGGCGTGGTGGGCAAGACCGCAGGCCCGGAGCTGCGCACGCAAGCCTTGTTCAGAGACCGCTTCATCGGTGTCGTGCGCATTGAGCACCCGCTGAGCCGGGGCGAGATCACGCCTTCTCGTTACGCGAGCGGCAGGCACATCTGCATCTCGCGAAGAGGCCTCGACAAAGGGCCGATCGACGATGCGTTGAAACTGCTCGGGCTGGAACGGGAGATCGTGACGATCGTCGGCGGCTTTTCAACCGCGCTGGCGCTGGCTCGCGCCTCCGATTTGATCACCAGCGTTCCCGAACGGCACACCGGAAACCTGCGCGCCGGGATGCACAGCTTTCCCCTTCCGGTGCCCCTGCCGGAGTTCACGGTGGCATTGCTCTGGCACCCGCGGCTCGACGCCGATCAGGCGCACCGCTGGCTGCGCGGGCACGTTCGAGATGCCTGCATGGCGACGCGGTAGGCGCCGGGCTACTTCAAGAACCCGGCTCGACCCGCAACGCGTCGATGCGGTAGCCCGTGGTGCCCATCGACGACTCTCCGCGCGACACGGTCAAGCGGCCGCTGACGGAAACGATGTCCATCGCTTCGACGCCCTTCGCCGGCCGTGCCACCCGAACTTCGACGATCTGGTTGGCCGGCGGCGGGGGCGAGTGGATGCAGGCGCCGAAGTACGGCACCAGTAGGAACTCCCTCAACCCGCCCTCGGCCTCTTCGAGCGGCACGACGTAACCCGAGAGCCGCACGTCGCGCCCGTCCATCGCGCCCACAGTGGGCGCATGGTCCCAGATGGCGCGCATCAGGCGCTGGCCGTTCGCGTCGGAGTCGTCCATCACGCCCTGGTTGCTGGCGAGAAAGCGCTTCATCGGGTCCCAGTCGGTGGGAATCAGGGCCTCCCAGCGGATCTCGGCAAAGACTGGGGGTGAAGTGTCTTGCTGGCGCAGGCTGAACGCTCCGTTCGCCATGGCGATCACCAACGTGGCGGCTGCGATGCCGAAGACCAGGACGAAGCGCCGCTTCATTGCGCTAAGGCGCCCGCGCCTGCAAGGCCGCCAGCAGCGTGGATGCGTTGTGATCGAACATCCGCAAGTAGGTGTCGCCGGCCGTGCCGGGCGGTGACAAGGCATCCGAATACAGCGTTCCGCCGACGCGCGCGCCGGCTTCGCGGGCGATGCGCTGCACCAGCCGCGCGTCGCTGATGTTCTCGACGAACACGGCGCGAACGTTCTGTCCCTTCAGCTGCCGCACGATGCGCGACACGTCGGCGGCAGAAGCCTCCGAGCCCGTCGACCAGCCGACCGCCGAGATGAAGCTCACGCCGTACGCTTCGGCGAAGTAGCCGAAGGCATCGTGCGAGGTGACCACGTGCCGGTCGGCGGGCGCGATCTGGCCCAGGCGCTTGCGCACCGAAGCATCGAGCGCGTCCACGCGCCGCAGGTAGTCGGCGCTGCGCTGTTCGATGTGATGGGCAGGTGATGGCCGGGCCGCCACCAGCGCCGCGCGAATGTTGTCGACGTAGCGCCGCGCATTCGCGAGGCTTTGCCAGGCATGCGGGTCGGGCGCCGCGCCGAGCAGGCGCGTCGTGATGCCCTGGCTCGCCACGACCACCGGGCCGCGGTAGCCCGACACCTGGACCAGGCGCTCGATCCAGCCCTCGAAGCGCAGCCCGTTGACGATCACGAGGTCGGCATTCGACAGGCGCTTCACGTCGGCCGGTGTGGGCTCGAAGACGTGGGCATCGCCGTCCGGGCCGACCAGCGCCGCCACGTCGACCGCGTCGCCACCGACCTCGCGAGCCATGTCGGCGAGGATCGAAAAGCTGGCGACCACGCGCAGCTTGCGGGCGGGCGCTTGAGCGTATGTCGACGGCAGCAGCCACGGGAGCATGGCAACGGCTGCGGCGCCTTGGAGCCAACTTCGGCGAAGCCCCATCACGCCACCTTGTGCCTGCGCGTGCCCGACCAGCGGTTGCGCAGGCTGTCGCGCGAACCGAAGGCCAGCGAGACGAGGTAGATGACGCCCGCCACCAGCACGATCGCCGGCCCCGACGGCAGGTGCGCGTGGTACGACAGCAGCAGGCCGGCGTAGCTGCTGGCCATGGCGAACGCAGTGGCGATCGCGCAGAGCCTGCCGATGTCGTGCGCCCAGAAGCGCGCGGCAATGGCGGGCAACATCAACAGGCCAACCGCCATCAGCGTGCCCAGCGCCTGGAAGCCGCCGACCAGGTTGGCGACCAACAGCACCAGAAAGATCTGGTGGTGCCAGCCACCGCGGCCACCCACGGCGCGCAGAAAACCCGGATCGAAGCACTCGATGATCAAGGGCCGCGCCACCAGCGCCAAGGCCAGCAGCGAGACGCTCGCAACCCCGGCGATCAGGAACAACGAAGCGTCGTCGACCGCGAGGATGCTGCCGAACAGCACGTGCATCAGGTCAACGCTGGTGCCGCGCAGCGAGATCAGCATCACGCCGGCGGCCAGGGCGATGAGATAGAAGGCGGCGAAGCTGGCATCTTCCTTCTGCGAAGTCCAGCGCGTCACGCCGGCTGCCAGCGCCGCCACCAGCATCGCGGCGATGAAGCCGCCGAGGCTCATGGCCGTCAACGACAGGCCGGCGAAGATGAAGCCGATCGCCGCGCCCGGCAGCAACGCGTGCGCCATCGCATCGCCCACCAAACTCATGCGCCGCACGACAAGCAAGGTGCCGAGTGGCCCGCCGCTGAGCGCGAGCGCGATGCAGGCCACGAGCGCGCGGCGCATGAAGCCGAACTCCGCGAACGGCTGGATGAACGCCGATTGAAGCTCCGCAACGAGCGTCATGCCGCGGCCTTGTCTGGCGTGTCGCGGCACCACGCGGCGGCGTCGTTCCAGGCCTCAGCCATCTGCCACGCGCGGAACAGGTTCTGCGCGGACAACGCTTCGGCCGTCGGCCCCCAGGCCACCGGCTCGCGCGCCAGCAGCAAGGTGCGCGGGAAATGCGCGCGCACCTGCTCGATATCGTGCAGCACCGCGACCACGGTGCGCGCTTCGCCGTGCCAGCGCTTCATCACGCCAAGCAAATCCGCAGTAGTACGTGCGTCGATGGCGTTGAAGGGTTCGTCGAGCAGGATCACCGAGGCGTCTTGCAGCAGCACGCGCGCGAACAGCACACGCTGGAACTGGCCGACCGACAACTCGCCGATGGCACGCCGCTCGAAGCCCGCGAGCCCCACCGCGCCGAGCGCGGCCTGCGCTTCGGCCTGGTGCCGTTGAGTCGCCTCTCGCCAGCTGCCGAGCCGGCCCCAGTGCCCGAGCATCACGACATCGAGCACGCGGATCGGAAAGCCGCGGTCGATCTCGGCCTGCTGCGGCAGATAAGCGACGCGCCCGGTGGCCGCCTCGGGCAGCGAGATGCGCCCGCCTGCCGGCTTGACGCGCCCGATCAGCGCCGCCAGCAGGCTGCTCTTGCCGGCACCGTTCGGCCCGACCACGGCGGTCAGCGAGCCGGCCTCGAAGGCGCCCGACAAGTGATGCACGGCAGGGTGCCCGCCGTAGGCCAGCGTGAGGTCGTGAATGTGGATGGCGGCGCGCATCTCTGCCTTCAGCCAGGCTCGCCCAACGCCCAGACCACCGCCAGCCAGAGCAAGCTCACCAGCACCGCTGCCCCGAGCAGGCGGCGAATGGCGCCCGACATCAACAGGCTGCGAAAGGTGGCGGTGGTCATCGGGTTCGGCGAAAAAATGCAAAGGCCATTAATGAAAATGGCTTCTCATTATCGTAACATGGGATGATCGCCGCTCCAGCGACACAAGGCCCTTCTCGCATCCACTCTCCGACATGGAACGCTCCACCCGCCAACGCGCAGCCATCCGCGCCGTGATCGACGCGGCGAAGCGCCCCTTGTCGCCGCAAGAGGTGCTGGCCGGCGCGCAGGCCGATGTGTCCGCGCTCGGGCAGGCCACGGTCTACCGCAACCTGAAGCTGCTGCTCGAAGCCGGTGAGATCCAGGTCGTGAATCTGCCGGGCGACAGCCCGCGCTACGAATCGGCGCAGCACGAGCACCACCATCACTTCCAGTGCAGCGCCTGCGACCGCGTGTTCGACGTGCACCAATGCCCCGGCAACCTGGCCAAGCTCGCACCCGCAGGCTTCACTGTCGAAAGCCATGAGCTCACGCTTTACGGGCGCTGCGCCGACTGCCAACAGCCCGTGAAGCGCGCTCGCGCTCCACGTGCCCAACAGGGCCGTGCCCGATGAATGCCGCGCTGAACCTGCGCAGGCTGCTCGCCCATGTGGCGCTCGGCTTGTTGCTGTTGTTCTCTCAGCAGCACGCCACGCAGCACTGGCTGTCGCATGCCGTCGAGGCCACGCAGGCCAAGAAGGGGGTGCCCGCCACCGAGCACTGCGGCGCCTGCGATGGCCTGGTGGCATTCGGCGCCGCACTGCCAGCGCTGCCGCCCGCGCTGGCGGTTCCTGATCCTTTCGAGCACGTCCAGCCTCTCTTTCGGCTGACGACCCCTTCCCTGGCCACCGCCCTGGTGGCCTATCTGTCGCGCGCACCACCCGCCCTGGGTTGAGCTTGCGCTGGCCGGCCTGAGCGCCGGCCGGCTCCCTTTCCGCACATCACCTTTTCGGGCCTGAGGCCCGCCTGCCGTTCGCATCGACGGCATTGATGTGTTGCCCGACCCCTGGCCCGGCGCCCTTGTCGCCCGCCTTTCAGTGACGCACAGAACATGAATTTCCCATCACGCCCCCACGCTCTGCAGCCCATCGCCGCAGCCATTGCACTCGCGCTCGGTGCGGCCAGCGCCCATGCCGACGATGCAACGCCGGCTGCCACCGCCACTGCAGCCCCTGCTTCGGCCCAGCAGCTCGATCGCGTCGAAGTGGTCAGCACCCGGCAGAAGCTGGATGCGGCGCGCAGCTCGCTCTCACCCGAGACCGGCAGCACCGTCTACCGCTTCAGCGATGCCGACATCGCCAACATGCCGCTCGGCAACGCCACGCCGCTGAACCAGGTGATCCTGCGGGCACCGGGTGTTGTCGGCGACTCGTACGGCCAGCTGCACGTGCGCGGCGACCACGCGAACCTGCAGTACCGGTTGAACGGCGTCGTGATCCCGGAGTCGATCAGCGGCTTCGGCCAGGTGCTCGACACGCGCTTCGCCAACCAGATCAGCGTGCTGACCGGCGCCCTGCCCGCGCAGTACGGCTACCGCACGGCCGGCATCGTCGACATCCACAGCAAGGGCGCCGACATGGCCAATGGCGGCAGTGTCGACCTGACAGTCGGCACCCACGGCCACCGCGAAACCAGCGTCAACGTGGGCGGCACCACCGGCAATCTCTCGTACTTCGTGACCGGCTCCTACCTGCAGAACGACGTCGGCATCGAGAACCCGCTGCCGTCGAAAGACGCGCTGCACGACGAGACCAAGCAGGGCAAGGGCTTCGCCTACCTGAGCTACCTGCTCGACAACGACAGCCGCGTCAGCGTGATGCTCGGCAAGTCGCAGAGCAAGTTCCAGATTCCCAACGTGACCGGAGAGACGCCCACCTTCACGATGGCCGGGGCCGCACCAGTCGCCTCCGAAGACCTGAACGCGAACCAGCGCGAGCGCAACGACTTCCAGGTGGTCTCGTTCCAGTCCAGCTTCGCCAAGAACGTCGACTACCAGGTCTCGCTGTTCCGCCGCTACAGCGACGTGCACTACCAGCCCGACCCGGTCGGCGACCTCACCTACAACGGCGTGGCCGCCGACGTGCTGCGCAAGAACACCGCCACCGGCATGCAGTTCGACCTGAGCGACCGGCTCAACGCGCAACACACGCTGCGCGCGGGCCTCTTCCTGCAGCACGAGCGCGGCACGGTCGCCAACGATTCGACGGTGTTCGCGGCCGATGCCGACGGCAACCAGACCAGCACCACGCCGGTCACCATCAGCGACAACGGCTCGCTGAGCGGCAACCTCTACGGCGTCTACCTGCAAGACGAATGGCAGCCGAGCAAGGCGCTCACGGTGAACTACGGCGTGCGCTACGACAAGGTGTCGACGGTGGTCGACGAATCTCAGCTCAGCCCGCGCCTGGGCCTCACCTACCAGCTGGGTGAGGACACCCGCGTGCACGCCGGCTACGCCCGCTACTTCACGCCGCCGCCCACCGAGAAGATCGACATCACCTCGATCGACAAATTCCAGGGCACGACCAACGCCCTGCCCTCGGATGCGAACACCGCCGTTCGCTCGGAACGCTCCGACTACCTGGACGCCGGCATCTCGCACCAGCTCACGCCGCGTGTGACGCTTGGTCTCGATGGCTATTACCGCAAGGTGCGCCACCTGCAGGACGAAGGCCAGTTCGGCAACGCGCTGATCTACTCGGCCTTCAACTTCGAGAAGGCCAAGATCTACGGCATCGAGTTGTCGGCCTCTTACAAGGACGAGCGCCTCTCCGGTTACGCCAACGTCACCGTTTCGCGCGCCCTCGGCAAGGGTGTCGAGACCGGGCAGTTCAACTTCGAACAGGACGAGCTCGACTACATCGCCAACAACTGGGTCCACCTCGACCACGATCAGACCGTGGCCGTCTCGACCGGCGTGTCATACCGCTTCGGCGACAGCACCGTGGTCGGCGGCGACGTGCTCTACGGCAGCGGCCTGCGCAACGGCTTTGCCAACTCGGAGCACCTGCCCAGCTACACGCAAGTCAACGCATCGGTGGCCCGGCCGTTCGATCTCGGCTCGTTCGGCAAGGTCGACACACGGGTGTCGGTGCTCAACCTGTTCGACCGCAGCTACCAGCTGCGCGACGGCAGCGGCATCGGTGTTGGCGCGCCGCAGTACGGCCCGCGCCGCACCTTGTACGTCACGCTGAGCAAGCCGTTCACGTTCTGACCATCGCCCGACTGGAGTCCATTGCCATGCATCGTTCATTGCAAATTTCATGGGCGGCCGCAGCGCTCGTCGTGTGCTTCGCGGCGTCTGCCGCCGAGCCCGGCGCCCATGTCCATGGCGCCGCCGAGCTGCGGGTCACCGTCGACGGGAACCAGCTCGACATCGCTCTGGAAAGCCCGCTCGACAACGTGCTCGGCTTCGAGCACGCGCCGCGAACCGACCCAGAGCGCGGCGCGGTTCGCGCGATGGCGGCGAAGCTGCGCCAGGCGCAGAACCTCTTCGTACCCACGCCCGCGGCGCTATGCACCTTGTCGTCGGTTCAACTGGCATCGGGTGCGCTGGCGCCCGAGCTGCTCGGCGAACCCAAGCCGGCCCAGCCCGAGGCCAAGAAAGACGAAGACGGCCACGCCGACCTCGACGCCAGCTTCGGCTGGCGTTGTGCGGCACCCGAGAAGCTGACCGGAATGGACGTTCGACTGCTGCAGGCCTTCCCGAGCTTTCGCAAGCTGAACGTGCAGGTCGTCGGCCCGAGGGGCCAGTCGGCCACGGTGCTGTCCGCAGGCCAGCGCACGGTCAAGTGGTAGGCCCCGCGATGCAGCAGCCTCTGGTCAGCGTCAACGAGTTGCGGTTCCGGTGGAACCGCGATCAAGCACCCTGCGTGGACATCGAGCACTTCGAAGTCCACGCCGGCGAGCGCATCTTCGTGCACGGGCCCAGCGGCAGCGGCAAGAGCACGCTGCTGGGCCTGCTCGGCGGCGTGCTGGTGGCCGAGCACGGCCAGGTCAGCATCTCCATCGATGGCCGGGCGACCGAGCTCGAAGCGCTGGGCAGCGCGGCGCGAGACCGCTTCCGCGTCGACCACATCGGTTTCGTCTTCCAGCAGTTCAACCTGATTCCGTACCTGAGCGTGCTCGACAACGTGTTGTTGCCTTGCCGCTTCTCAGCGCGGCGCCACCAGAAAGCCGGCCCGACGCCGCAAGCCGAAGCGCGCCGCCTGCTGCGGGCGCTCGACCTCGCGCCCGAGCTGACAGCGCGCCCGGTGACGCAGCTGTCGGTCGGCCAGCAGCAGCGCGTGGCCGTGGCTCGCGCACTGATCGGGCGGCCCGAGATCGTGATTGCCGACGAACCCACCTCCGCGCTCGACGCGCAACGGCAAGACCGGTTTCTCGACCTGCTGCTGCAGGAGTGCGCTGCCTCCAACGCCAGCCTGCTCTTCGTCAGCCATGACCGGCGGCTCGCTTCGCACTTCACGCGCGAGGTGGCGCTGCATGAACTGAACCGCGCCGCCAGCGTCGTCGAGGAGGCTGCGTCATGAAGTACCTCTTCCGCCTGGCGCTGGCCAGTGCCTGGAACCGCCGCACCACGCTCGGCCTCACGGTGATGGCAATCGCGCTGTCGGTGACGATGCTGCTCGGCGTGGAACGCGCGCGCGTCGCAGCGCGAGAAGGCTTCGAGCAGTCCGTCTCGGGCACCGACCTCGTGATCGGCGCACGCACGAGCCCCGTGCAGCTGATGCTCTACGCCGTGTTCCGCCTCGGCGAGGCAACGAACAACGTGCGCTGGAGCAGCTTCGAAGCCATTGCCGCCAACCCCGCCGTGGCGTGGGCGGTGCCGGTGTCGCTGGGCGATTCGCACAAGGGCTTCGCGGTGCTGGGCACCAGCACCGGCTACTTCGAGCACTTTCGCTACGGCTACCGCAAGCCGCTGGCCCTGAGCGCCGGGCGCGCATTCAGCGGCACGCTCGATGGCGTGTTCGAAGCCGTGATCGGTGCCGACGTGGCCGATTCGCTGCACTACGGCTTGGGCCAGCACATCACGCTGAGCCACGGCGCCGGCGGGCCGGGCCTGGCAGAGCACGCGGACAAGCCGTTCACGGTGGTCGGCATCCTCGCGCGCACTGGCACGCCGGTGGACCGCACGGTGCACATCAGCCTCGAAGCGATCGAGGCGATTCACCTCGACTGGCAGGCCGGCGCGCCGATTCCCGGCCTCGTGATCCCGCCCGAGTACGTGCGCAAGTTCGACCTCAAGCCGAAGACCGTCACGGCGATGCTGGTCGGGCTGAAGAGCCGCGGTGCCGTGTTCAAGGTGCAGCGCGACGTCAACCAGTTCGCCGCAGAGCCGCTGCTGGCGGTGCTGCCCGGCGTCGCGCTCGACCAGCTGTGGCGCGTGGTCGGCGTGGCCGAGCGAACGATGCTGGCGGTGTCCGCGATGATCGTCGTCATCGGGCTGGCCGGCATGGTGGCCGTGGTGCTCGCCAGCCTGAACGAGCGCCGCCGCGAGCTGGCCATCCTGCGCTCGGTGGGCGCCGGGCCGCGGCACATCGCTGCCTTGGTGGTGGCCGAGAGCGTGGCCGCCACGGCAGTGGGCTCGGTCATCGGGCTGGCGCTGCTCGCCGTCATCGCGCTGGTTGCGGGCCCGTGGCTCGAAGCGAACTTCGGCATGGCCGTCCACGCGTGGGTGGGTTCGTCCGGCGAATGGCCGCTGCTCGGCGGCGTGCTGCTGGCGGGCTTGCTGGCCGGCGCCATCCCCGCCTGGCGCGCGTGCCGATTGGCGCTCGTCGATGGGCTGTCCCCTCGCTTGTAGGAGTTGAACGATGAAACACTGGCCTGTCTTGCTCGCGGCCGCCATGGCCGCACTCACCGTCTCGTTGATGCCAGTCCACGCGGCTGACAAGGCAGCTTCTTCACCGGGCTACCGCGTCGGCGACAAGCTGTCACCCGCGGCCAAGGCCGATGCCAAGGCCGGCGACTTCAAGCTCACCGATTGGGACGCGCTGATGCCCAAGGACTGGGACCCGATGAAAGGCATCAACGTGCTCAGCCTCGGGCGCATGCAAGACGGCGACCCGCAAGCCATTGCCGCGCTCGACCGCCTGAAGCGCTCGTGGGACACCGCGCCCACCGAGCCGGCGATGGACAACACGCGCATCCGCATCGCCGGTTTCGTGATCCCGCTCGACGCTGAAGGCGAGACATTCCACGAGTTCCTGCTCGTGCCGTATTTCGGCGCCTGCATCCACACCCCGCCGCCGCCGGCCAACCAGGTCATCCACGTGACCATGGCCACACCGGCCAAGGGCATCCGCATGATGGATGCGATCTGGGTCAGCGGCCAGCTGCACACCGCCATCAGCGACACCGTGATGGGCACCTCGGGCTACCGCATGGACGGGCACGCCGTGTCGCCCTACCAGGGCAAGCGTTGAGGCCGTGGTTGGCATGACGACATGGCACCCATGAAAGCGGCCCGGCGTTCGTGGCTGAAGCGCGCAGTGCCGGCAGCCGCCGCGCTCGCCGTGCTGTGCGTCATCGCCGGGGATCTGCGCCATCGGCGCACCCACGCCGACGCAGTGCGCAGCTACCGCCTCATCCGCTGGTGGGAGCTGACGCCCAAGGAGTGGGACCCGACCCGGCGCCTGCGCGAACTCGATCTCAATGCGATGAAAGACAGCGACCCGAGGTCGCAGCGCTTTCTGCAAGAGATGCGCGCCACCTGGGACAACGCGCCGACCGTCAGCGCGCTGAATGGCGAAGCCGTCCGGCTGGTGGGCTACATCGTGCCGCTCGACGGGCCTGCCGCCGAGCTGCGCGAATTCCTGCTGGTGCCGTACTTCGGCGCCTGCATCCATTCGCCGCCACCAGCCGCCAACCAGATCGTCCACGTGACCCTGCCCGAACCCGTGAAGGGCTTCGAGGCCATGGACATGGCCCAAGTCAGCGGCATCATGAAGACGATGCGCCAGGATTCGCGCATGGGCGTCAGCGGGTACCACCTCGTCGCGGTGGAGATGGAGCGCTACGTGCCGCGCCAGTGAGGCGACGACTTGATCAGTGACCTGCCTCAGTCAAGTGCCGTTCGCCTTGAGCCAGCCTCCGTTCGCCCTTAACTGAGAGGCGAGCGAAGGTGCCTCGCCATGCACGGGTCAAAGACACGATCGCCCGGTCGTTGCTGTAAGACTTTGTGTATCGCGAACTGCGACCCAAGGAGCGCTGACAAAATCCCTGCTCAGCCGCGATCGACGGCGATTCACAGAGGGCAGCATGGCAACGGCTGACGAGGAACGCGCTACGGCACAGCAGACGCATTCGCTTTCATTCCGGCGCACCACGGCTCCCTCGGGAGAGGGATTGTGGGTTTCCCCTTCAGACATTGATGATCCAGCGGCGGTAAACGCACGTGAGCGTGCCCACCTTTCCTACCTGCACACACCATGATCCTGCCGCCCGCTGTCCTGCCTGCCATCCAATCCTTCGTCCAGGCCGTGCTCGCGGCCCTCGGCCCCAGCCAGAACCAGCGCCTGCTGCGCCTGCACACCCCACTCGGCCCCAACGTTTTGCTGGCCGAACGCATGAGCGGAGTGGAAACCATCGGCCCGCTCGCACCCGGCAACTCCGCCGCCGCCGGCTTCAAGTTCGAGGTGCTGGCTCTCAGCACCAACGCCCACCTGCAGCTCAAAGACCTGATCGGCCAACCCGTGCGGCTGGACCTGCTGACCCAGCAAAGCGCCACCCAACTGCGCCCCTACCACGGCCACGTGACTGCCTTCGCGCTGCTCGGCTCCAACGGCGGTCTGGCCCGCTACAAACTCACCATCGAACCCTGGCTGAGCTTCCTCGCCCACACGCAAGACTCGTACGTGTTCCAGGACGCGACGGTGATGGACATCCTCGACGAGGTCTTCGCCCGCTACCAAGGCCAGGGCCAGCTCGCCCCCACGTGGCGCTGGGAACTGGCCGACCCGAGCGTCTACGCCCGGCGCAGCCTGTGCGTGCAAATCGACGAATCGCTTTTCGACTTCATCACTCGGCTTTTGGCCGAAGAGGGCATGTTCTACTGGTTCGAGCACCAAGCCAGCGACAGCGACAGCCTGGGTGAACACACCCTCGTGATCGCCGACCACAACGGCTGCTTCCAGCCCAACGCGCAGCCCCGCGTGCGCTACACGCAAAGCGCCTCGGCCAGCTTCAAAGAAGACAGCCTCACCGAGTTCAACGAACACCGCGGCGTGGTCCCCACGGCCCTGGCCGTCGCCAGCTTCGACCACCGCAGCGTGCAGCAGATGAGCGCCCAGCCCCAAGGCAACGCCCGCCTGAGCACCGCCGACGTGAGCCTCACCCTGCGCGACCAGCCCGGTGCCTACGCCTACGAAGACGCCGCCCAAGCCGAGCGCATCGCCCAGCGCCAGCTCGAAGCCATCCAGGCCCCGGCCTGGCAGTACCGGGCCCAAGGC
>Ga0307508_10001285_pt1 | contig 28504 bp, 32 predicted proteins | sample 9_EM_MG_FD_203089 | JGI IMG/M metagenome (GOLD analysis project Ga0307508, IMG submission 203089) | Populus trichocarpa ectomycorrhiza microbial communities from riparian zone in the Pacific Northwest, United States - 9_EM | ecosystem: Host-associated > Plants > Roots > Unclassified | place...
TTTCTTTTCTCTGCCCCCCCCCCCCCCCGCCTCGTCCTGCCCTCGTGGTCTGGTGCTCTTCCTCTTCTGGTCGATCCATTAGGGCCCACGCACTCCAGAGGAATAATGCGGTATGTATTGCTTCCTCCGTGCCTGGTGATGACGGGCGTCCACCCGCAACGGAGAGAAGTGCCCAGTTCCGGCGAGTTCAAGATGAATACGACCTATCAGAGAGACGCAGTGCGCACCGTCGTGTTTGTTCGTTCCTCAGATCCATCGCTAGCGGAGCACGTCTACCACAGTTCCGTCACCACCGGTGCGGTCCCGCCGTTCTCCTCGGCGACTTGCGAAGCCCCCCCCCCCCCCCCCCAAACACCACCACAGAGAACCCTCCATGACTCCGTCGCCCCGGCCACCCCCGACCCAGAGCAGTACGGTTCAGCAGTCTGAAAGCTCTTTCGTCCGGCAGAATGTGCTGTCCTGTCTTCAACCTGGTGCATAGCACCCCTTTGCCTGCTCCGGAACCCGGAGTCGGTCTCCGTTTTGTGCTGGGGCTTGTGGTGTTTCCCAGTTCTTGGTCCCGTCGAGCCCGCGCGTTTGGCCTTGCAGAAGGGGTGCGCCGTCCGGCAAGGTATTCGCTTTTTTTTTAAAATCCATTAATCGCATGCGCCCTTACTAAGATCATGGCGGTGTACAAACACCTGTTCCCGTCCACTGTCCAATCCAGATCAATCAGTCCGTGGGTGGCCCATTGTGGCTCCCTGCCCTGGCCCCCTTCACTCCCAACCTCTCTCCTACCCTGCAGAAAAGCACGAAAGCGGGCGGGGAAGAACTGCAACCGCTCCTCGGCCTCAGCCCCCAGCTCCTGTGTCTCCTGCCTCGCCTCCTCCAGCATGTCTTCTCGTTCCCCGTAGCGATGTATGTACATATCGTGGTAGCATGTAGTATTAGCTGTGGTCGCTGCGAGTGAGATAGTGTGAAGAAAAAAGGACTGCCAATGTCATCTCTCCACCCACCCCCAGCGTATAACTCGTCTCCCATCGTACACCCGCGCTCCGCGGCAAAAAAGACTCGGAAACTCGGTACGATATACAACGGACAGAAATCAAAATCAAAATCAAAAACTAACTGCGGAGAAGGTTGCATGGTATATTTATATGATCCAAAAAACGAGAAACGGTGATATATATATAAAAAAAAGGAAAGAAAATAACCGGACCCAGAAGATGAAGCGGACAATAGGTATGAGACAGATTCGAAAACTGCGGTTGGGGAGAATAGGAATCGAAAAAAGAAAATAGAAAGTAAAAAAGGAAAACAAGGAGGCTGGGAAACAAGGCCAAACAAACACATTACGGCGTTGTCCCATCGAAACGGAGTGGTGAAAGTGGAGGGGAGGACAACCGTGCTGAGGAGGAGATGCAGGATAAACCGTACAGAAGAGGAACCAAAATGCAGAAAAATAATCGAACATGCTCCTGCAAGCAAACACCTACGCCTTTATGCCCATATTCGCCTCGCTCTGTCCTTCGGGCACCTCGGTGTTCGCCAGGGACGCCTCGGCGCCCCGCTCGATGGCGTATCTGATGGTGGTTGCATCCGGAAAGTGGCCGATGGCGCTGTCGCTAAACATCTCTGGCGGCCCCTCTCTCCTGACCCGTCCGATTGTCAACTCGACCTTGTATCCGAATATCTCGGCCTTGCCGCTGCTGGTGTCCTTGAAGAGCACGAGCTCGTCGCCGTCGTAGAGCCGTCCCACGCGGTCGCCGCCCCCGTATTTCCTTCCGTTGACATAGACACCACACCGTCCGGGGGCCTGGAATTGCACGACCATGTCTGGCTGTGGCCTCCACTCGCCGGTACGCGACTCGTTGGGATCCATCTCCCTCTCGCCGGGGTAGTTGATCTGCAGGGCGACGTGCCATTTCGAGATCCGGATGTCGTCCGGGCGGATGGTGCATTTGGCTCCGCGGCCGATGCTGACGAGCTGTTGCACCAGCGATATCGGTTCCTGCGAGACGCTCCCCGCGAGCGGGATCAGCCGGCCCCATTTTATCGGAGGGACGCGGAAGTGTGTCGAGTCTTGCGAACAGACGGGCTGTGTCGCAGGGAGCTCGTCGTCTTCGGGCAGCGGTGTGTTGTCGAAAAAATTCCTGGGTGAGCTGCTGGCCCCCGCAGCCGATGCTGGCGGCGCCCGGGGTGATTTCGGCGTCGATTTCGGCGTCGCTCTAGGTGACTGGTGCTTCAGACTCTCGGGCGAAAAGTTAAATTGCGCATTGTTGGCGAACGAAAACGGCGACACATTGATTTGGCCCTGGTTAGGCTTGACGGAGGGCGGCGTGCATGGAGGCGCATTAGCATTGTTGAGCGCCAGCCTCGAGAGCTTTTGCTCCGTAGCTCTCCGCCGCGTCGGAGACGTGGTGGTCTTTACTCGTCGACTGCTCCGATATTCGAATGCCTCTCCTAGTCGCATCGTCAACTGCGACGAGCCATCCCCTTTGTCGTCCAAGCCGTCAAACCCTGCAGCAGGAAATATGCCAGAGCTTGCTTTGAGAGATACATCGGCCCTCGCTCTCTCTATAACCGATATTCCGGTTCCCCCCTGCGAAAACTCCTGGCGAGAATTAATAAGACTCTCATATACCTCGTTCCCGGAGCTTGCACAATCCGAAGAGTGCGAGTTGGTGTGGGCGTCGAACATATCCTCCTCCGCCCCCAGGTGGCCAAAGCTAACCCGTGACATACCGCCTTGAAGCTCCTTGTCTACACGCTTGTCGGCAGTGCGTGGGGCTGGGAGACTGCTAACGCCGTCCTCCTCGTCCGACGATTCCGCAGGTGTGTCCTGCCCCGAGTCCTCCACGTCGTCTTCACCGTCGTCGGCAATCACCTGACGAGCAGCTGGCTGGACTTGAGACGAATCGTAGCCGACTTCGAGTACTTCGTCCTCATCGTACTCCATTGAAGCACTCTCGACAAGATTCTCCTCGAAGATCCACGGATGGCGCAAAGCCTCAGTCTCCATCATCCGCAGCTCCGGACGAACCTGTAGAAGCCTGCTGAGGAAGTCCACGCATTCCCCGTTGTCCGCTCCCACCTTGCTCTTGAGTCTGGCCCCGTCGAACATGCCACGGGTCACCAGCTGGCACATTTCGTCTTGGTTCTTGCCCTCGAACGGTGGGCTGCCGCACAAGAGACAGTAGATCACACAGCCAAGCGACCACATGTCGACCGCCTGGTTGTACGGACGTCGATTCTTCTTTCCTTTTTTAGGTCCGGCCTCGTCCACTGGAAGTCTCTTCCGCTTGATGTTGCCATCTAGCCCTTGTGCCTCAGCCATCATGGCGCTCATGTATCCAGGGAAAACCTCAGGCGCCAGATACAGCATTGTTCCACAGAACGTCCTGAGGAATGTCTGTTCATTGTTGACCATCTTGGCAAGACCAAAATCGGAGATCTTGACGATCATTGGCTCCTCTGAGGCGATGAGGATGTTGTCCGGCTTGAGATCCCTATGCGAGATCCCCATCCCGTGGATATACTTGAGACCTCGCAGCACCTGCGTGACAATTTGCTTGGTCAGGGGTTCGGACATTGTGCCGTGATAATTCAGGTAGTTGTTGAGATCGCCATGCTCGATAAATTCCATCACAACATAGACGTGCGTATCGTCCTCGAAATAACCTATATACTCGACGATGTTGGGCTACGCGGGTTAAGCGTCAGTATACGGAATATCTATGTCTTTTTTTTGACGCGCCCGGAAACATGGGATGAAACAACAGTGATCCGCGTCGTCACGGTTGAGACAAAAATTTTTTTTAAGATAAGATACGGTATCACTCACGTGTTTCAGTCGCTCGAGAATATCAATCTCCTTCTTCACCCCGAGATTTTCCTTTCCGATCTGCGTCGCGAACGTTCTCTTCGCGATGGATTTCACCGCGACGACATTTCCGTTCTGTCTCTCGTATGCCTTGTTGACGGTAGCGAAGGCACCTTTTCCGATCTGAGCGGCGAGCATGTACTTGTGATCTCCGCCCCACGATATAGATCCTGATGGCTCGCGGACAGTGTGGACATCTCTAATTTCCAGCTGTTGGTCCGGACGACGGTGCTGATCATCGGGGGCTCTGCCAGCGTTACGTTTGAGAGCGGCTACGTTGCGTTGCTGGGGATTCTGAACGACACCAGGCGGGGCATCACCCACACGAGGCAGGCCGACGTTTGGCGCAGGACTACGATTAGACGTGGCAAGACGCTGGTTCGAGTTCATGGAATCGGGCCCTTGGACTGGCTTCAACCCCCTCCCTGAATCCCTCGGGACACGAACAACAAAACGGATCAATTCGTCATCTTTTCCGGGACAGATGAAGATGACGCTTCCGGGGCTCAGCACACGCTTTTGTCCCCACGAGCTTGTTGCGCAGAGGAGCTTGTCGTCCACCCAGGTCCCGTTCGTCGACTTGTCTTCGAGCATGAGAGCGCCCTTGGCGTTTACATATATTCTGAAGTGTGTGTTCGAGATACGGCGGTTGTTTGGGTTATCGATCATCAAGATGTCGCATTTAAAAGGATTCCTACCGAAAAGGAAACCCTGCTCCGGGTCCTTCGGCCCCGGGTCATGCCGAAGGGCGAGGTCGATCGCAGTACTTTCCCCGCTGCCGTCGGTCTCGGCGGACTCTCGGTGCTGTAGGTCTTCGGCATTAGAGTCGTCGGACGCGCTTCGTTCCTTCAGACTATCTTGAGGCACCGGCAGCCGCACAACGAGTTTCGTATTGAGACTCGCTCGCCGTACTATGGCAATAGCAGCTGGTGAGCAAGGATGGAGGAAACAGACAACTCCCCGGTAGTCCTGGTCTTCCGAAGGGGGGACGCCGTTGTGCGGAGGGAGCTGCTGGGTCGCCGGCTGAGTCGACTCTTCCTCGTAACTGTCGGCCATTGTTGCTGCCTATTCGAAGGCGGACCGCGGTAGCAATAGCTAGAATACTATAGAATAAAGGCTTCGCTCCAAGTCCGCCAGTGGGCGCGGGTCAATTGAGGGGAGGGGGGGGGGGGGGTTGATGAGGAGAGATCTATCCACCCGTGACGGCCAAAAAAAAATGGGAGGGAAAAATGGAGGATGGCAGCAGCAGTTTGGAATTTGCCCACGGACGGTTGTGCGCACTCAGGAGGGAACCTATCGGCCGCGGAAGCGATCTGAGGCGTTGGAATGGAAAAGTAGGGCGATCGAAACGGCTTGAACACACGGATGGGGTGGTGATAACACGATAACTCAAGCACTGGCGGGGGGGGGGGGGGATCACTTGGTCAGTACAACTTCTGAAACGGCATCGCCGAGGTGCGGAAAAAGAGATGGAGTACATACGCGTTCGCAATAACCAATATGATGACATATAAAAAATTTAAAAAAAGGAGACGGCACTCCTCGAAGAAGGGTCAATCGAGCGGGCGAGGACTCGGTCGAATTGCGCGTCGACCTTCGCGGAAGTGCTCAGTTGTCACCAGATGGAATGACTCAGGGTTGGCGATCCGTCTCGTCGTCGTCGAGTTATGGCTGTGATGCAAGCAAGCGTAGGCCCTCCAATGCGGCTTCTTCTCCCCTCCGCCCAATCGCCAGCTGTTTCGACAGCCCTTTTCTTTCTCCCTCCGCCAACTTCCGAGTCCTTTCAAGAGAACGGGGACTGTGGGCGGTCGGTCGGTCCTACGCCACGACGCGCGGAATAGGGCTCACGAGGGGCGGGTGCGCACACGGGGAAACGACACGCCTGCGCGGTCTTTTTTTTTTCTTTTTTTTTCTTTTCCTTTTTTGGTAGAGAGAGTCGGGAAGGGCGGTGCGCGAGGGAGTGGACGTGGGAGTTGGAGTTGGAGTTGGATTGGGTTTGGAGTTTGGCGGTCCTTTTTTTTTTCTCTCCCTGTATTTGTGGAGTACTTATCCAGCCGGCCGGATGGATGGATGGATAGATGGTTGGACGGATAGATGGAGGGCACGCGAGAGAGATATTTTCCGACAGGGAACGCAGAGGAAGGATGGGATGACCGACCGATTTGATCCGGAAGGTGGGGGAGAGGGACGGGAAACACAAACAAACGCGGTCGACACCACCTCACGTGGTCTGGACGCGTAAAGTGGTGTTGGACTGGTTTTAAGTGGTTTCGAGTCGGACGTTGCTGGCGTGGTGCCTGCTGCTGACGGGACGTATGTATGTATGTCGACAGCTGGTAGTTACGGCTGGGTAGATAATGTCGGATTCGTCCCTGCCTTAGCTTCTCAGCCTTCTCCGTGCAGAGTACGCTCAGCCGTGGCTGACGAGATGGAACGGGTATCTGCTAGTCGTCGCGTCTCGTTGCGTGTATGCGATGCCGCGCGGATGCGCAGGAGGCAGTTGTGCAGGTATAGTCACGATCCTGCGGTCTGGAGAAACGTGGGGACGCCTGAGCACAGCACATCTATAGTGCACTCGGTAGATAGAGCAGATAGATAGATAGTAGATGGTAAGGTTCTCACCGCTGCCTGGCACTAGTTAGTTAACCACGGCCCGCCACACTGCCACACTGCCACAGTGCGCCTCGTGAGCCGCGCGATAAAGCACCCATCGTTCCCAAACGAGCCTGTCCCACGCTAAGCTCCAACGGGGCATCGCGCGTTCGTCCATCCGGAAACCTCTTCCAATCCCACCGGCGATCGTATCGGCCCATCTTCCAGAGCGACAGCCATCCGTGGAAAAGACCGGCACGAATGTCTCCGTCGAGCAGGTGACCTCACCGTCGAACGCAATCGGCCCCAAAACGAAGATGCCGCGCTCCGCACGGAACTGAGCTTGCGATCCCACCCCCAAGACCGTAGCTATGTATCCGGACCGGAGTGCCCTTTCGCTGCGGAGAAATCCGGCGCCGGCAAGTCGGGTAAGTGCATGTCTAGAGTAGATCACCTTCGTCCGCCAGCCCCCACATCAGCGTAGAGCCCGCCGTCTTCACGAGAGCCGGGGCCGGGCAGCACCCGTCCCGGCATCACGCGTATCTACTGGAACACGATAACTAAGCAGATGCCGGGAGGCACAACCGATGGTATTCCATCCAAATGCCAGCCTGCGTTCTAGAAGAAAATGCAACTTTCGCGCTTCTCGACTCGCCGGGGAAAAGTGGTACTCTAGGTGCGACCGGGAGTAGAGCGAAATGGAACACGCCGAAAACATGCATGTGGGCACGACGATAGTACAGTAACTGTATTTTTTTTTATTTTTTTCCGATGGGCTGTGGAAAAGGAACTGGTCGACAGAGTCCGAACCCAACGTGGAAACCCCTAACAGCACAAGTTGAGGTCAAGAGTTGCACGCCAGCCATATAGATAGATAGATAAGTAGCCACCCGCTCAATCGCTTCGGCCCGTCTCCGTTTTTTTGCTACTCGTCTCCGGGCAATCCTCGTCATCATCATCGATCATCACCATCATGGAACTACAAAGACATTCTGTTCTGCCAACACATGAAAACAATCCCACACACCAAGGACCACCTGTTCATCCGTTCAATTCAACAAAAGGCCAACCAGGCCGGGGGGGTAAAACGAAGAAGAAAAACAAAAACGGGGGAACAGGAAGAGGATAGCTAATAGGGAACAGGAAACATGTGTCGCCCACGGATACAGGAATCACCACTGTCCATTTCCACTCCAATTCTTGTATTGCTTCATTTTTCGGTTCAGGAACGCCTCCAAAAGGAAAAGAGAAGAAGAAGAAACAACAAAGGTACACAAGCCTCCTTCTCCCGCACTCCCCCCAACACAAACTCCGGATGATGGTGACGACTCCGACTCCGACGATTAGCGACCGACGACACTTCCGCGCTGGCCGATGCCATCGAACATGCGCAGACGTCCCTGCATGAGTCCGGCGTCTTCCCCGTACTCCGCTGGGGGCATGCCGATGATACCTCCGGTCTGCATGCTTGGCGGAACGCCAGCGGCGGCACCCTGTCCGGCAGCATTCGAAGGCCTTGACGGCGAAGCTCGGCGCCTCTGCTTTTCGTGAAGCGCATCCAGGGGAGTGCCCAGGATCCGGTACTGGGACCACTCGATCGGAGGACAGCGGTATATCTCCTGCGGCTTGGGGAGCTCCCGTCCAGTGAAGATGGTCGGCTTCTTGTCCGTATCCTTCGACGACGGACGGCTGCTACGACCGGCCTTCTGGCTCTGAATGAACTCGATAAACTCCAACGGCTCCCGCAACGCATCTTCGCGCATCTCCTCGAGGGTGTGGATATCGCGCTTGGCGCGGTCACGCTGCAACATCAGGAGGCGCAGGGTACTGCGCAGCGCGATGTTGTCGGCGGAAAGGCTACCCGTGTCGGCGTTCATCGTGGCGGTATTTGCCGGTGGCGTTGTTGTAGCGCTCGCGTTCGACGGCGCTGGCGATGAGCGTTCCCGCTTCTCCCGCGCGAGTTCCGCCTCCCGCTTCTCCCGTTGCAACGCCTCCACCCTCTTTTTGAGCTCGCGGATTTCCCGCTCGCGGTCTCGGAGCTTTGTGGTGGTCTGCTCATTAGCGTCGCAGTCGCTCGCGGGGCCGAGCGGAGGAGATGGAGGAGGTCTCGGAGACTGGCTCGGAGTCGAGAGCGGCGAGTAGGTCGGCGACGGTTCCAGGTCGAGGGTAGGGGGCGACGGAAGGGCGAGCGAGGTGCGGACTCCCGGCGGCGAGGGCAGCATGTTTGTTCTCGAGTCGGGAGGTTACGGTCTTCTTTTTTTTTTATGGCGGTGGTGCAGGCGGGGGTGCTGCTGGCCGGGGGGGGGACGAGTGGTCGGGTGCGGGTACCGGGGGGGGGTGGTGAGTGCGGTGGTGGTGGAGCGGAAGAGAGCGCGAGAGATAGTAGTTGATAGGAAGAAGGAGGCGAAGAGCGTTGATGTGGGACGAAAGAGCGATGGTTCAGATTGGTCGTAGCGGGTGGAGGGGCGGGAGGGGGACGGCGGGGGGGGGGAGAGGCGGGGTGGAGGTGTGATTACTGCGGTGGGTGGTATTATGGCAGGTTTGGGGGCGGTGGATGCTGAGGTACCAAGTTTGGTTGGGTGGGCGATGCGTTGGTTGTGGTGGGATAGGCTTGCAGCTTGGGCGGCGGTGGTGGTTGGGTGGTGAAAGGGATTACTTTGCTGCCCGGATGGTGCAGGAGAGGCGATGGACAAAGCAAGCCGGGCCATGACGAGTCAAGCGCCAACGACGGACGAACAATACGGACCCGTGCGCGAGCAGCCGTGCAAGGCAGAGGAATCAGGAGAAGTCCGCCAAGGAGAGACCCCGCCGCGCTAGGTCACATATGCCTCTCGGGAGGAGCTGTTGTGCGTGTGTGCGGTTCGTATGGTGCTTCGACTTGCTCCGGGGAACCCTGGGATCCGAAAGCATATGTGTCTCCGAGTTCCCAGATGCGACTGCTGGCACCGTTCTCCCCGCGATCGCGCGTTTCTCTCTCTCTCGCTCTCGCTCCACCGTCGGGATCACCATCGGCTTCCGCAGACTCCTTTTCCTCACGGCTCAGCCCGCGCCGCCCTGGTTGGGTTGGGTTGGGCTATGCACAGATATGCATCCAAGGGTGCGGAATCCATCCATCCATTCCAACGGACACCCGCTCCACCCCGCGAGTATCTCTGTACGCAGAGTGCGGGACAAAGCCCGCGCGAACGGCTCCCGCCAACCCAATCGCAGCGGGCCCATCACCACCATCACCACATCCACCACCATCCTGCACTCCTCACACGCTCTGCATGGTCGACACACATTCCCACAGGCTACTATTGCAGTACAGCGGGACCGGCGTGGCGGCATACGTCCGTGTGTATGTACATGGCGAGTGAGCTCTCCGTCACCCAGACATCTCGCTGAAAGCTCTGCTCTCCTGGCTTTGCGGGCGTCCCTGCAGTCGTGCGAGCGGGCGGGCGATCCGGTATGTCTATACCCCATGTACAAGTACGTAGCACATACATACATACATCCTACACCATGTATCTAGTGTCCGGATCCACCCTTTCAATGCTCGACGACATCTATATCTATGTACATATATATAGATATCTACGATCCCAACCCGCGTTTCAACTTCACTTTTTTTTTCTTTTCTTTCTTTCTTTTTTCGATCCTCAAATCGACACTTTCCGAAAGATTCTGCATCACGGGTTAAAAAAAACAAAAAACAACAACGGCACTTTACTCGCGACGGAAGAGACTGAGACCGAGAGCTCTCTACATATCTATATTCATCTCCATATACCTAGGGCTGCCTAGATGTCAACGACCCTGCGACAAAGGGGGGGGGGGAAGTTCTGCCAGGACGATGCGGGGCACAGTGAGCTCGTCGCAGGTTTCCTTCTTTCTTTCTGCACTCGACAAAAAAAAAAAAAAGAGCTCGCAGATAAGCCCTGACTCTGCACCCTGCACAGTCCGGTCAGGGAAGAAAAAGAAGAAAAAAAAAGATAATCTTCTTTGTCATGTCGACTAACTCTCCTTGCACCGGGTATCTAAGTACGCACATACTTCTTACCTGGATATATGTGGTTATGTATCTACCTTTGACATCCCCCCATCGCTCACGTGCGACTTGCCCGCTCACCGCCGCCCATCCGCCCTCCGGAGAACTTGCCGGAGTAATTACCCACAACCACGCCGCTGTCGACCAGCTAGATATCTAACCCGCCAATCTCTTAGAGATACCTACACTTGCATATTCCCCGCTCACGGCGCGATTCTCGTGTACTGGGCTTTCGTATGGTATGTACCTAGGGTACCTAACATAAGTACCTAAGTAAGTACCTACCCACAGAAGGGCCTCTCCGGCCCACCGGCGCTGGTGAACACAAACTCTCCTCCGACCCGTCCGTGCCCTGACAGAGGAGAAAAGAAAAAAAAGAAAGAAAAGAAACCCGAGCCCATGCTTCCGATGGAAGGGGGGAGAAAAGAAAGAAAGAAAAGAAACCCGCCCCGTGCTCCGATCTCCAGAAGTGCCGATCCTTTATCCTCTGGCTTCTTCCTGCATACATATCTACCCAAGATGGAGGGGGGTCAGATGTGTCGCCACAGCTGGCTGGTACCTAGGTATGGATGTATGTATAGTTATAACTAACTATGTATGTAGATAGAGCAGACAGATTTACTGAACTGCGTCCATGCGTGTGGAGTAGTTGCGTCCGGGCCAGCCTCTCTCGATATTCCCATTCGGATTCTCCAAATCATCCTGATAGATAGATAGTACAGTACTCTCCACACATATGCTTTCCACCCGTGTTGTACCGTATGAGTGTGCGCGCGGCCTCCGGCGATCGGGCTTGGCAAGCTGTTCGGGAGATCCGCCTTGCCGTAGCTACCGTATGTGCGCAGAGATTACGGCTCCCGATGGATAAAACCCATCGACTTCGGCTCTGCGGGGTGGGCGCGGTCCGGCATGGGGAGTGCTGAGAACCGTGGATACGGTGGGATTGTGACTTGGGGTGAGAGGCGGAAGGTTGTGAAGGAAGGTGGACTGGACGCAGAACGATGATATGGGTATCAATCCATCTATGTACTAGTTAGGTAGTACATAACCGCAACCCGCAAACCTTGCGCCCCCCCGCCGGACACGATCCACTGCCGGCACCGCGCGCTTATGAAAAGCTGTAACGGTGGATGCTCCATCCATCCCCGTTGTCTATCACTCGACGGCCCATAATCCGAATATCCGCGTAAGTACACATAACTACATAGCCGCTTTAGCAGCGTTTACAATCTAGTTACACAAAAACAGGCCACGCACTGACAGGGATGCACCTGCACCGGACAGGTTCGCAGAAAATGAACTGCTGGCACTATGGACGACTGCGGACTCCGGTGACCCGCGAGCATCCATTCAAGAGGTGCTCTGTGTGGAGGTAGGCACAACGGTCCCTCTGGTTGGGTGTCGGGGGGGTAGACGGGCGTTGGCGGGATGGGGCTCCGATTGCAAAAAAAAAAAAAATTGCGGACGAACGATGCAAGGGCTACCTATATATTCTACGATTTCTATGGCACAGATGCTGTACGAGAGCCATTAAGGAGGAAAGTGAAGGATCGCAAATGGCTGGAGAGGGGGAGTAGGAGCAGCGGTAATTGTGTAGACCTGATTTTTGGGGGGCCACACTAGGCAATTTGGAATACGGGGGGAAGGAGGCACCCAAAAAGGAGTGGTGAGGGTGGGCGGGAGTTAAGTCGCATGCAATAATTGTAAAGACATCAGTAGTGGTGACATCCACGCATGCTCCACATCCCCAAACAGGACGAACGCTTCCGGCTGAAGAAGTAGAGCGGTCAACTTACATGATCCAGAAAGCCAAGGGTGGTAACAAATGAACACAAAAAGAAAACTAGTGTCACAAATGCGATAGAACAAATTAAGCACAAGGAACAGACAAAAGAAGGAAACATCATCCCAGGAAAGAAAACGAACAAATCGAGGTAATCTGGCAAGATGGGGACAGAACAGGTGGCCTGGCCGCATAATGTGCAGCCACATCAATAGTCCAGCTCATCGACAGCCCTCCTCCCTTCGGTGGCGTCCAGATCCTTGTAGCTCTTCACTGCTCTTCCCATGACTGCCAGCTCAGCATCGGGTCCGCCGGCAACCGAGAGTCCAAGTCCTCCTCCAATTCCGGCGCCGAGCCCACTCAGCCCTCCCACAGGTCCGCCGCCCCCCGCCTTCTTCGATTGTGCGTCCCTCATTTCCCTATCCCTCTTCTCTCGTTCCCTCTCCCTCTGTGCACGGTCTGGCCGGGCGTAAGGTTGTCCCCCATATCTATTGTCTCTCCCCACCGGCACCCCGATTCCTCCCCCGCTGAAATTCCGGGAGGGACGCCTGATGGGACCTATGCCGCTTGGAAGGGCACCATTACTATTGACGTGGATGCTGCTTGAAACCGCAGCTTGCATGAACGCTGAGCTGAAGGGGAATCCCGGAGGAGGAAGCACACCCTGGGGGAAAGACATCGGGAGCATCGTTGGATTTCGGGTCCCGCCCAATCCACCAGCTTGGAAGTTTCCTTGTGCGTTCTGCTCGATCTTCGGCGGGTGTACGCGGGTGGGATCCGAGACATATGAGTTGATGAGCGCCGCCTCCAGCTCTATTTGCTGAAGCCATTCCGTATGTTTCTTGTCCAGATGCTTCCTCCAAAAATCCTCGGCCCTAAACAATTTCGTGCAGTTGCTGACCTTACACCGGAATTTTCCTTCGTCTTCCTCTTTGACAAACTTCATAGTCTCCTCTCTGACCGCATCCTCGACCGGTTTGCCTCCGATCTTCGTCAACCGTTCGGCATAATCTTCTTGGCCCAGGGTCGGGGGATTGACGAACAGTTCGAGTTTGTCCTGCCATTTCTTGGTCCAATTCATGGTCCTCTGGTCAGCGGCATAGTCAGAAGGTGGTGTTGGTCGACGGATGTGGCCTCCGGGGCACTTCCTTGTGAGCTCGTGTATCGAATCGGAGGACGAGACACAGTACATGCAGAAGTTAAATGCGCGCCGGAGGTATTCAACTCCTATATCAATTTTTTTCTTCAAGACCTTCAGTTCCACTTCTGAATCGGCTCCCTCTTCTCCCTCTTCCTCTGAAGTTTCTCTCTTTTCCCTCTCAACGCTGCCCCATGCCTCAACTTTATCCTTGATAAGGTTCCAGCCGTCATAATCGTCGTCTTCGTTCTCCACAAGGTCCGATTCAAGCCTCCGAATGCATTTTCCCACGAGTTCGACCTCCTTCTTGAGGTTTTGAGGTATGCTCATGTACTCGTTGAGGAGCTTTTTGGCCTTTGGGTTGTTTGGACCATTGTGGATACCCACGTGGCAGACAAAGTCACCGTGGTTTTCATCATGGATGGATTTTCCGTTAAGAAGCTCCACAGTTGACTCTGTAACTACCACAGGCTCCGGGCTCGAGCCGTCTGCATTATGAGACCGCAGGAGGATGAATCCAATACGGTGGAATTTTTTGAGAGGATTGGGGTCCGAAAGCGAGACAAAGTGGAAATTAGGGAGATTGTCCGCAGCAAGCTGAGGACCCAAATCATTAGCAGTGTCTCTCGCCGGGCGGAAACATTACCAACCTTTTCCAATTGAGTTCTGCTGACTGTAGGACTGATGGTCTTGATCAGCAACACCGGCTTTAATCCGCCATCATCAACGCCACGATTAACCTCCTCCACAAAATCATCACCGCCCTCAATTTTGACGCCTGGAGTTTCCCGATCAACATCATCAAAAGCCCCAGACTCCAACTGAACCCTCCATTTCTGCCAAAGGCCCCTCCGATACTCCACAATCTTGAGTTTCGTGACTTCCTTTTCTCCGGGCATGTAACGTTCCTTGAACCACTCGTCATTCTTGTGCGCATTAACAAAGATCTTGGCCAATCGTGCATTCAAATCGTCCTTGTATTTGTCATATGCCGATTGCACCTCGTCCTTCGTGATCGACTCCCTGTCCCGGTGCTTGCCATTCTCTTGGTAGTACCACTCAGAAAAGTAGGTATACGTAACCGAAAAGTCAAGTTTGTGCGGATCAGTGTGCATTGCCGGAGCAGGACCACTAGGCCCGCCTTGAGGAACATAGCGGTCGATCGAGCCAGGACCGCCCAGTAGACTGCGATTGTGAGGATATGGTGGATGGAACCTGCGAGGGGGGGATCCAGAACGGCGACGTGGGGAACCAGGGACGTAGCGATCGATGTTGCCGGCGGGAGGGGATCTTGAACGACGGATGCGACGTGGCACTAGTAACAACAATCGTGGTCAGAAACAGTCGTGATATGTGCATTATTTTCCACGCTGCGAATGCGGAACTGTTTTCCTCGTGAAGCGCATAAAGTCCACCAGTGTCAGGATGACTTACAAGGACTTCTACCCCGGCCTCTGCCGGCTCCGTCGCGGTCGCTGCCCAGGCGGCCGTAGGATATTTCGTACGCACCGCCAGGCCCACCAGCGCCACCCTCGCGCTCCCGACTGCCTCTGCTGCGATCCCTGATCTGATCGCTACTGCTGTAACGATCCAAGAAGGACATCGTTCCGTTATTTCCGGTCGCTGTTTCGGCCAAACCGATGCGTGAAGACGTTCGTTGGCGCGTTTCGGTGAGGAAATGCGGAGGGAGATCTGCGACGCGAACGAGACATGGCGATTGAGTCAAAAATCGATCAACCAAAAACCGAAGCTCCAGACGAGCCAACGAAGAGAACAAGAGGGAGAGGCAGAAAGGGGAGAAGCAAAAAGGAGTGCAAATAATAGCACGATCAAGAAGTAGGAGGTGAATAGGTGCTTGGAGTAATAGTAGTAGTAATGGGTGATCGTATCATGAGATTCTTGAGGGGTGGGAATACGGCTTGGGGGAGGAATAACGGTTTGCAAGGGGTTTTGGTCGGCTGGAGGGTGTAAAGAGTAAGAGAAGAAGGCAACACACGAGAATAGAGCTCGCTTTCCGTTGAGCAAGAGAGCGATGAATAGACCGAAAGAGGCTATCGACTTCGAGAGTCGAGTTCAAGAGGAAAAGGCGGTGATTGTGAGATGTGTGTCGGGAATGATGGATGGATGGGATCCGAGGAACGAGTGTGGGTTGGGTTGGGGTGGCGGCTGGTAGATGTTCGGAGAAGAAGGGAGGTACTCTACTCTAGGGCGGTTAATGGTTGTAACCATTAGGAGAAGGCCGGCTGGGAGCCGGCTTTAACGAGTGAGCTTCCGAGAGTGCCCACATATGTACAGTGGTTGATGACCTTCCGTCTCAATCAACTATCAATATCACTACGATCCAATCGCAACAGGATTCGCTTCTACGCATTGGCCAATACCCACATGGCTTCCGAAGAGGTCACAGCACCGGCTATAGCCGTGGTGACGAGGGTTTACGTATTTGGATGTGACAGCATATGGATCTCGGTCCCGTCCACCATTTTAACACTTTATCGTAGAGGGCAAGCTGTACAGTTATCTATGTAGATACTGCTGTAAAAAATACACGGTGTCCGTGGATCCTAGATACCTAAGTCCTTATCTGCCATAGCGAAAAGGATTAAACGGAGCCCGTTTCGCGCCAAAACGGACATTTTCATGCAGCCAAAACCCACCCTTCGCCAGACGAGAAAAAAAATTGTGTCTTCCAGAGAAGTCTTTATATTGCAAAGCTCTCCGCATTCCATTCGTTCATCCCATCTCGTATCCGTCTCCTGGACGGACTCCGCCTCCCTACGAGATAACCTCACTCCTATCATATCTGTGGCCGTCGCTGACAGATAGCCCGGATCTACCCACTGGGGGTCGAACTACGTGAGTATCATATGTGCCCGGGTGCGTTCCCAGCAGCAAACGTCAGTCTGTGCTCCTCTTGTTTATTGCGTTAAAAAAACAACTCGATTTAGGCACCTGAAGTTGGCTCGAACGACCCAGTGCCCAGCCCCGTAGAAAAACGATCACGTAACTAAGTACTTAGCCAGCAGAAGCGGTATGAACGACCAGGCAAACGATAAAACTGTCTTCCCTGGTTATGGTACGGACCCAACGTATTTGTCGACGAGGTACACATCGGACTCTGGACGGCTTAGATGGAGATGGGTTGGCTTAGGCGATTTGGAGGATCCTTCGACTGTCGGAATACGAGAACTTTCTTGGTGATATTTTCGAATCTCAGTGCTCACATTCCACCCATTCTCACTCAGAAGGTCCGTTGAGCATGTGAAAAAACACGTAATAGAAACCGCATCACGTATTCGTCTGGTTACATACACATGTCCGTTCAAGTACACTATGTAGATATCTAGAGTAAGGGTACTTATCCGAGAGCTAAATTGAAGACATGCGGCGCGAAAAAAAAGTAAGATTGGCACCCAACACGTCAACCTCTCTCTCTCTCTCACGACTCCTACCCGCCAGCACCTCCTTCACCGCCACCATCAACCTAACAGACGCGCACCTCTACCCACGGCTCACGACCTCCCCTCTTGCGTCGTGGTGCACCCGTCACCATCCCTATACTCCCATTCGTCAACCATCATCAAGAGTCGAACCAAGGCACCACGAAAACTATAGGAATAATGGCTTCCAACGGGTTCTCCATTCCAGCGACTGCTCGCGCAAAGGAGCAGGTTCTGGGCGATGAAGAAGCTGGCAAAGAGCTCAAACTAGGCGAGTTCAAGGACGCGACAGCTTTGACGCTCTCGGAGGCGCGCACCTTGATGACGGTCATCTTCGACCATCGCCGAGATGCGGGAAAGTTCAAGGTGCCCGACGATCCGTGAGCGCTACCTAGCTACGGAAAATATGCGATGGGCTGTTGACGTTTTTTTTTCCGCATAGGATCGTTACGAAGACTCAAGCATACCTAGAGGTATTCTCCCGGTTTAAGACGCAGGAGACTGCCCAGGCGGTTGAGCGTATCCTCCTCAGCCAGAAGGACCTTTCGTCGTTCGAGCGCGCGCAGCTGGGTATGTGATCCGTTGAGAGTTTAATAGGGATATACTTGTTGACTGTGGTCGACTGCTAGGCTCTCTTTGCTGTGATAATGCAGAGGAGGCGAAGACATTGATCCCTAGTCTGGCGGACAAGAGATCCGACGACGATCTTAAAGACCTTCTCGACGAGGTACAACTTTTCCTGCTGACTGCTCGGGCGTATCCCCGTGGTCATGATGTTAACAGTACATTTTGTCGCGACTTAGATCACCAGACTCCGCCAGTTCCTGTAGGGTCTATAATGGGCCACGACAACCAATCTACAACGTCTATGTACCAACACTATCCACCTGCTTTCTCCATGTCTTTCTCCCCGATGCAGAGTTCCTCATGGCGTTCATGTACCTTTAAACCTACATATCCGCCACGATGGCAGCCTTTTCCGCGCACGGGAATTTGCGGGTAGATGAATAACTTGCTATACGACATCTATTAGGTAGCCTCATAGACATACATGACTACTATGTATGTAGTTACACCTCACTGAGAAAATCTGATATAACTACATACCAAACAGAACCATGGCTCAGTGGATGACAAGTGCTAAGACTGAAGTATCATCACCACTCTCACCTTTGGACCGTTAGAAACGTGATGGAACTTTTCGATCACATCCGTCCGGCATCCACAACGTGGCGGACTTGCCGTACCCCCCGCAGGCCACACCTCCTGTGCTGTCGATCAAAAGTGCACATAACTAAGAAAGATGAATTCGAGTTTTGCAGTAGTTCATGTGAAGTCCATAGGTGAAGCAACGAAGAGTTGCCGAATACATAGCAAGTGTAACATTCCATACTGATGCACAGATAATCCGAAGTTATTGAGCTCTGAATAGAAATTTGAGTTCGTAGTAGAGATGACAAACGCTCAAAGGAAGGTTTGACGACTGTCTGAGGACCCTCAACCAGTCTTGCTCTCGCGTGGCGGGCGGCCGCGGATTGCTGCCTCGGTTGCTCTGGGGGTGGGTAGGAGTCCTACCGAGATGAGTTGATTTTTGCACGTGGATAAGAGGAAAGTTGTGTTTTGGATTGGAAAAGACACATAAGAAAGGCACGAACACCTAGAATACTCTAATACTCTTTGTCCATGTGACTAATTTGTAGTACCAGGTTCGTCTTCCTCGCCCGTGATCCGCCAAGACCCTGCTCGAGGCAACGTTTCCTTCAACTTTAACCCCATCTCATATGCCATCGTCACCCAACCCTTTCTCGCGTCAAATTCCACTACCACGAGCGAGTCAGCAGTTAACTCCATTTTACCCAAGAACAAAGACTCTCCCGCCCCAAACTTTCCCAATTTTTCGAGGCGGCGCAAGATGTCCGACTCGGAAGGAGAAATCATCGTCCAGTCGATTGTGCGCCTTCCGTCGCCTCAATCCCCTCGCTCGGCGAAACGCAAGCGGTCGCCTCGTTCGCGGTCCCCATCGCCGCGCCGTTACCGTTCGCCTCCCCGAAGACTGGCCCGCAACGCGCCGACACTTCCCGATGTCGATCCGCAGCGCGCCTTAGAACGTGAGCGCCAGCTCGCCGAACGCCTCCGCCAGCAGGAAGCCGAGGTCGAGAAACCGAAGTTTGACCCCAAGGCGGAGTACGAGAAGCTGTTGAGCATGCGGTCCGGCGGAACATATATCCCCCCTGCGCGTCTGCGAGCCTTGCAGGCACAGATCACCGACAAGTCTTCGAAGGAGTACCAGCGGATGGCGTGGGAGGCGTTGAAGAAGAGTATCAATGGACTGGTCAATAAGGTCAATACGTCCAACATCAAGCACATCGTTCCCGAGCTTTTTGGAGAGAATTTGATTCGTGGCCGTGGGCTCTATTGTCGGTCCATCATGAAAGCGCAGGCCGTTTCGCTGCCGTTTACACCCATCTATGCAGCGATGACGGCTATCGTCAACACGAAGCTGCCACAAGTCGGTGAACTCCTATTGAATCGCCTCGTCGTGCAGTTTCGGAAGGCGTTCAAACGCAATGACAAGGGCGTGTGCTTGAGCAGCACTACGTTTATCGCACATCTCTGCAATCAGCAGGTTGCGCATGAGATTTTGGTTATCGAGATACTGATGCTGCTTCTCAACAAGCCCACCGATGATTCCGTTGAGATCGCAGTTGGATTGGTGCGTGAAGTCGGCGCACATCTCGAGGAGATGTCACCGAGGGCGAATAACGCCGTCTTCGAACAGTTCCGGACAATTCTGCACGAGGCCAACATCGACAAGCGGGTTCAGTACATGATCGAGGTGCTGTTCCAGGTGCGAAAGGAGAAGTACAAGGACAATCCCCCAGTGAGAGAGGAGCTCGATCTTGTGGAAGAGGAGGATCAGATCACTCACAGGACCGATTTGGACGATGAGATCGAAGTCATGGATGGTCTCAATGTGTTCAAATTCGATCCGAACTGGGAAGAGCATGAGGCACTGTATGCGAAGACGAAGGCTGAGATCCTGGGAGAAGGAAGCGACGGCGAGGATGACGAGGACGAGGACGAGGACAGCAGCGACGACGAGGACAACGAGGAGAAACAGGAGGAGAAACGGTTGGAGATCAAGGATCAGTCCAATACCAATCTCGTCAACCTGCGGAGAACCATTTACCTCACCATCATGTCCTCGATAGACTTTGAGGAGTGCTGTCACAAGCTCATGAAGGTGTGTTACCGTGATCAATCCGGGATGGGTGTGAAACTGACAACTGCACAGATCAACCTGCCAGTAGGCCAAGAAATGGAATTGTGCTCTATGATCATCGAATGTTGTTCCCAAGAGCGCACATATAGCAAGTTATATGGTCTCATTGGCGAGCGATTCGCTAAGATTAACCGCCTCTGGACCGATCTCTTCGAAGAGTCCTTCCGGACCTACTACGACACCATCCACCGCTATGAAACCAACCGTCTCCGCAACATCGCCAAGTTCTTTGGGCATATGCTATCGTCGGATGCCCTGGGCTGGCAGGTGTTCTCGGCGATCCATCTGAACGAGGAAGAGACCACGGCGTCCTCCCGTATCTTTGTCAAGATCCTGTTCCAAGACCTATCGGAAGCGATGGGCATGAAGAAGCTCGTTGAGCGACTCGAGGATCCCTACTTACAAGAGGCGTACTTGGGAATATTCCCCAAGGACAACCCGCGCAACACGCGCTTTTCTATCAACTACTTCACCTCGATCGGCATGGGTCAAGTGACGGAGGCCATGCGTGAGCATCTCAAGGCGAACGTGGCACAGCGGCAAGCAGCCCTCGAAGCGGCCGCGGCAGCAAATGCAGACGCCTCGGACTCCGAGAGTGTGAGTTCCAAGGCCTCGTATTCCAGCTACTCCTCTCGCTCCCGGTCCCAGTCCCGGTCTCGGTCTCGGTCTCGGTCTCGCACACGATCTGTCTCCCGGTCCCGGTCCCGCACACGATCCGACTCCCAGTCCCGGTCGTATACCCGGTCCCGGTCCCGGTCCTACACTCGGTCCGTCTCTCGGTCTCGATCCCGATCCACCTCCCGGTCGCGATCCCGCACCCGGTCCATTTCCCGGCCACGAGCCCGGGCCCGGTCTTACACCCAGTCTCGGTCTCGGTCTCGATCTTACACTCGGTCTCGGTCCCGGTCGTATACCCGGTCTCGGTCTCGGTCTCGATCCCGGTCCCGGTCCCGGTCCTATACCCGGTCCGTCTCTCGCGATCGCAGACGCACACCAAGACCTGAGGCCGCTTCGTACCACACTCGCGCTGCGGTGACTGGTGGTAGTAAAAGTAGACGGTAGACAATAGTTCGGGCTGGATAGATAGTGTAAACAATCGACCTGTGGATGCGTGTGTGTTTTTGCTGTGGTAGTAGGGTATGGGTTTTTTTTTGTTCTTCGTTTCATTGTTCCGAAATTCGAACCAAGTCCGATCATGACAAGTAATTACACGTATCCGATTCCCGTCTCTTTTTCCCATCCTTCTTTCCACCTATAGTAATGAAGTTAATTAGGAGCGAGCGACCTATGTATGTACGTGTGCCCATCTGCTTCACCGTGCGAGATGCAACCCGAGACGAGTTCGAGAGGAGGGGAAAAAGTTCGCACGATCCGTTATTCCAAGCAAGTACGCACTGTATGGTAGTTCAGGGGTGGGGTGGGGTGTAAAACAAAACGTTGTTTCCCGCTGGAAGCGAAATCAAGAGGTCAAAACCATGTATTCTGCCCATGTCGATGCTATATCTATCACTATCGCTTTTTTTTTAAGCATGGTTTTTACTTCCCCCGTTGAACTATACAGTAGGTACATGTACATATATTTAAATACGTAGGCTGACCGACATAAACAGCTCCATATTTGAAACTTGACTTTTCTCTTTTCTTTTCTTTTCTTTTTCTCCTCCTCACTCTCCTGAACCCTACATATATACAATGTATTTGACTCCGTGCTCCCACAACTGCCGGCTGAACGGAGGCGGGACCGCGACCGGATCGAGAACAGGTAGAGTACACACATCTACATCTACATACATACATCGCAAGGTTCTTACATAATAATGTACACATGCAAGCGATACTCTACATATGTATGTGGGCACGCTTATTTACATGTACCTACATACATACCTACTTATGTATGTGCATATCTATGTAGAACACATGAAGGACATGAGCGATGCATACATACAATATCTACATATGTACAGAGGGCCACTCCTGCAGAATGCAATGCGTGCTTGGTTGCACACTAAACACACATGCATATGTACACAGGTACATACTAGATACTAGATACATACATGCGTAGATCGACCGGGTGTATAGTACGTGCGACACCCGTCTACATACATATGTAAGTGCTTCCTGGTATACATTCGTGCACGTGCCGAGAACCTACATGCATACGACTGCTTGTATGCATGTCTGTATGGCATGTAAGCACTCTGGTATTGAGTTATGTCTACTCTACATCGGACGAGACCGCAGGAAAAAGCTTCATGAGATGTCATTCTTTCGTATTTGCGTTGGGACAGGGGGTCAGCTGACAGATGCACCGCTCCACATCAGCTGACCAGGGCGCGCAGGAAAGGTTTCTTTTGTAGGAATAATTCGCCATCGTCTACATAGGCTGCGAGCAAAATTCAATTTGTTGTCTGAGCTCTCTCTCATATCACATCACGACGAACATCGAGATCGGAACGGAAACAACACAAATAGGCTGTTATATTGTTATCGGCGTGTGATAGTGTTAGCGGTGATCTGGTCCTAGGTAACTTTTCGCTGTGAGAAAAAATAAAATAAATAGGAAACCCCGCTCCGCTTACAAGACAGAACACAAGCACCATTGCAGAAGAAAAATGGCAACAAGCTGAAAAGCAAATGAAGACAAATGAGGAGCAAAAACAGCGCCGTAATCAAACACGACTCACCTTCCTCTCAAATGAATGGGACACACAAATACAAGGGCACAAAAATACAACACAAATGGTACAGTTGAAATGCAAGTGATGAAACGAAAACGAAGAAAAGACCCGAAACCCCTATGAGATACACAAAGATAGAGAGAAAAATTTGTAATCCAAACGTAGACAACCCAAGGCCAAACCAACGACGAACAAAAGGCTAAGAAAATGGCAAAGCAGATTCGGATCATCGGTAACCTTGAGGTTGACCGGACGGTAGTGGTCGTCGGCCTGTATTTGGTGGTGGTGCGAGTCGATTCCCAGGACCGTGGGACATGCGGTTGCTCGGGATTGGGGGTTGCATCGACATTCGCGGGTGCTGTCTCATCTGCTGCTGGGCGGCCCGCAGCTTTTCGGCTGCCGACTCGTGCTTCTCGCGTTCTGCTCTGGCCTTTGCCTCCTTGACCAAAACCACTTGACACCATCCGCGCGAGTCCGGAACGTGCCCAATCGTCTCTCCGAGGATCTTAAGCCAGTCACGTTTCTCCTGGGCAGAATCGGCATAAAAATCTATAACCTCCCCGTTGGCGAACCTGACGCGGAATCCCTCCTCCACAAACATGTAGCCCTCCTCGTCTTCCGAGAAGCCCGATTTTCTCCTTGTTTTGCCAGGTCCAGCTACCGTATTCTCGACAAGAGTACGACGGTCATCGATAAGTTTGACCGCTTTACTCAGGTTGATGGTGGCGCGGGGTTGGCGAGTAGCTTCGTGGTAGGCAGTCAGCCGTGCGCCCTTCAGCTTGAAATATCTCCGACGCCAGAACTAAATACCAGTCAGAGTACCGCCAGTCATGGGGTGAATGGGTGACTTGAAGCTTACCGGACAATCTCCTCCCTGTTGCGAAAGGTTGCCTTCCCATTCACGCGTCATGATCGATTCCGCTTCTCTCAACTCCCTAATAGCAGTGTTCAAGCTCTTCGGAAGATCCTTCTGTGTAATCGTTAGCGCCTCGGTCATGTTCGTATTATAGTAGAAGATACTCACGTCAGACGACCCCTTTGGCTTCGGTACGAACAAAAGCTGCACCTCCAGTTTACCGATCTTGTAAGGGGCCTTTCTCGCAGGCTGTAAGCCCCCTTGCATCCCCTTCTTTCCTTTGATACTAGCCGTGTCTACCGCCCACTCGTTGAAACAATGGATGTCGGTGGTGAGTGGCCTTCCGTAGGCTCGGCTTTCAAAGTCCTTGAGAGAGACATACGATCGGGCAAAAGAACCATCGCGGGCAACCAGACCATGGAGCAGATCCCACGCGGTGGCGGGTGTCGATTCCTGGCTCTGTTGACGCTGCAATTGTAACTGCTGCTGCTGCTGTTGGGCTGCCTGCTGTTGTTGCTGGTGCTGTAGCTCGAGCTGCTTTCTCTTCTTGGGCGTAGAGAACACCTTGCTGAAGGTAGATTGCTTCAGCTTGGGGACAATTGGGGCTTTGGTGGCGGTCTTTGGTGGCTGCTGCGGAGGCTGCTCCAACTTGGTCTGCAGAGTCAACTGGAACTCGAGATCGTTGAGAACAACACTGCTACGCTGTTAGTTTGGAACCCTGACAGGACACGACGTTAGGGAGGAAACTTACAGCTCGAATTCCTGGCCAATCGGAGCATTCTTTCCAAGCTCGAGCCACGAAGTGGTCACGCAGTGCAAGCCGTTGTCCAATGTGAGGCAGAAATAAGTCGGCTGTCCTTGCGGCAGCGGAAGCGTAAGGTCCTTGACACCGAGGACTTTGACAAATAACCTTCCCCTTTCCACGTTGTCGCCCTCAACCGATCCCAAACTACTCGATCTACCGGCCTCGCTGACACTCGGAAGCCGATTACCGGTAGTAACACTACTTTCCCTTCCAGGTAGCGGCGGCACGGGTCCTCCGTTCGAGGGGCGTTTTCGCAGACTGGAATCACGGTGACTGCGTCTTCGGTTCGAACGCCACGGCTCAACGGACCAGGACTGACCACGGGTATGGCCTGGACGCTCGAGAGTTGGATTGACCTCATCTTCGGGACCTCGCTCCGAAGCATGGATGACTTTGGTGTTTTGCCTCATCAGGTAGCCGCGCTGCAAATACGACAATTAGCCAAGGCTTAAATCACATAGAATTCGACATTCTCTACCTTCTGTTTTTCAATCACACGGTCGAACTCATCGTTTAAATCGTCGAGCTTAAGGTCAAACTCAAACTCGCCCAGCGCGGGGAGGGTGGCCGAAATCTTCCGTCTCCGTGCGCCCGAAACCCTCCTACTCACTGTTTCTCCGTCCGACTGACCACCCGCACCGCCCGTGGACTCCTCCCCACCACTGCTCTCCCCAGTCTCGCTGTCGCCCTCGCTTCTGTAGCCGTTGGGTATCCGGGGGACCGGAGGAGGGTTGCGCTGATCGCCGCTTACATGTCGTCGTGCTGCCGCCATTGCCGCAATATCCGCCGGTGTTGCACTTGCCCTCGTCTTGAGTTTACCGCCGGGCGCGCGGATGGTCGCAATAGATTCGGCAACCGGAGAAGGAGACCTCGTGGTTGGAACCTCGCCATCTTCCTCATCGTACTCCTCCTCATAGTCTTCATCGTCCGAGTACTCGATCTTGTGCCGAATAACCGATCCAGTGTCAGATTCTTCGTCCGAGGGAACGCGATCCGACATCTCCTCATCCAAAAACTCTCTTGCAGTGGCGGTTGACGGTCCCTCAACCACCCCCTCCTCCTTAGCCGCAGCAGTCGCCGGGGGCGAAGGGGTCATGTACTTTCCAAGTCCTAATCCATCGTCCAATATGGATGAGAAATCCGGTAGGCTGACCCTCTTGTTTTCCTCGTCGTCCAAGTGCAAGTCCATCATCTTATTCTCCAGCGCCAGCGAAGATTGAGTTGATTCAGTGGCGAGGCTTGCCGGGCTGCCGGGGACAGGAGTGTTTCCTTGACGCGGAGTGTCTGGCTGCTCCTCCTCCTCCTCCTCCTCCTCCACCACCACCACTTCCTGGACACTGTACTGCGATTGCTCGTCGTCATCCTCGTACAAGGACGCTTCCGACTCGGTAACCACATCCGTGTCTGGGGACCTTGTAGCAAACCGCGAAGCGGGCCGTACGTTACGCATATCCGGCATCGCATACATGTCTCCCTCCTCATCAGTAGTAGGCTCGTCCTTAACAAAACTTTCTTCGTCGTCATGTCTCGACTCCGACGATGAGTAATAGTAGCGTGGGCTCTCGCGCCCGCCCCTCGCATGCTCTTCATCCTGGGCATGTTGATGTCGTCGCTCTTCCACCTGACGACGGATTGACTCACGGGTCAACTGGGGAGGCTCATAGTCGGACGCCGACGCCGAAGACTCGTACTGACTTGTGGTTACGATGCTCTCCGAGTCGGGCTCACGGTTGGAATTCGGTGAAGACTCGTCGCGGTCGGATGTGGTACATTCCGTCATCCGCGCAACGTTCTCGTGTTCCTGCAGGAGGGTATCGGTGGGAATCGTATCGACTCCAATCCCCAAGCCATTGTGAAATTCGGTTCCATGGCGAGACCTCCTTCTGTTCGTCGGGTCCCAACTGAGTCGCCTGGTGGGGTCATTACCCTCCATCATGCGCCTCATCCGTTCTTCCATGGTCATCGTCGACTGGTTTTGCAGCTCCGCCTTCGTGAGCGGTGGGTTCGGTAACGGCCGTGCGCCGGATGGGCTTGAACTATCGGACCGAGGGAGACCGGGAATCGGCGGTAGCGGTCTGCTGCTACCGTTGGGTGAAGGCGTGGAGTATGCTTCCTCACGATCGTGGATCGGTTCCGGTGTTATCCTCCATCCGTTGGGCTCGATGACTGGAGTGTTCTCCAGGTCATCCTCGTCCTCATACCCATACTCGTCCGAGTCGTAATCGGCGCAAGGCGAACCATCCACCGATGGATCAGGGGTGACTAATTCATATTCCAAAACATGCGGCTCGTCTTTATCCCAGCTCACGGACTTGGGTCGGCGGACCGGGCTGCGATTGGGGTCGCCCTCCTCGGAATCATACGAATTCGATTTGTGCGAAGAAAGCAGCGACGATTTAGTCGGCGACAGACGGATCGGGCTGTGCAGGATACCCGTTAAGGGGGGGTTCGTTGGCGGTGTTGATGCCCGTTGGATCGACTCCGACTTCTTGGACTTGGGCAAAGGAATCCGAGACCCGCCGCCGCGTTCGGTGGTATTACTACTAGCATTACTAGAGGTACTGGCGATAGACGTGCGCACGGATCCCGTGCGAGAGAAGATGGGGGTGAACGCTGGAGGGACCTGAGGGTAGCTGGTCGGTCGTACCGCCTTCGCATCCGACTTATTGAAGAGCTTGCTGTTGTTCTGCACCCGCGAAGCGCGCTTCAGTTTCTCCAGCGATGACCGACGGGCAACACTCGTCGAGTGGTCCTGAGTACCCTTCTGGTCTCGTCCTTGCCACAATGCTCTGGTCGAAGCAGTCTTGTTGATACCGTTGACACTACCGTTGACATTACCGTTACCCGTAGCGGTGCCGGTCGACGATGGACTAGGAAAGGGGGATGAGGAGGCAAGGTCGTCGGCATCACCGCCAGCCTGACAAGAGTTTCGTCGGATCAGCGCAATACTCGGAGTGGCAGCGGCAGGCAAGGTGGGAGGGGGCGGGGGTGGTCGAGGAGAAGGGAGGTTCGGGGGAGCTTACTCTGCTGTTGGTGCTGTTCCGTCTCCCTTCCATGGGACTTATATCAGCTAACGGCTGTCCCAATCTCGGAAGCTCTGACTCGGATTCTGGATCGGAGATGCTTCCTTTGTGGATACGTAGAGGAGGAGTGATCTGAAGTGTGTCTTAGCAGCTCGAACTGCGGTTGCGGAGAGGAGAGGGTTGTGTTTGGTGGTTCTGGTGGTTTGAGAGGGGGGGGAGGGATAGAGTATGGTTGTGGATGGACGATCGGTGTGTGTGTGATGGATGGGGTTTACTTACATCAAGGCTAGACGCCGAAGGCATAGTGTCTGTGGGTTGTGGAATTGTGCAGGCACTGGCGCCACTTAGCACTCTATTCCGTACCAAAGATACTCGAATAATTGCTCTCCGTCTCTCACGGTCTCTTTGCCACGTCGATGCGCGTAGGCGTTGATTCTCGATCTTCCTGTTATTGTTGTTTTTATTTTTGTATTTGTATCTGATTGTGTTGCGCTTCTTTCTTCTTTTTAGGCAATGTACTCCCACTCTCACTCGCGTACCGTCGATCGAGACGAAAGGGTACGGGGCTACCGAGCGAGAAGTTGCGGGGGTTATTCAGCTGCTATTGGGAGGGTACGGTCTATGTGAGTGTATGTGCGTGTTTATACGTGTACGGTTTGCTACGTTCCTCGTAAGACGTTAAGAAATGAGCGACGGGAGTGTGGGCGTGGAGACGTTGGGAAGAGGGGTTGGGATAGAGTGATAATTCGAGACGAGATATTCAACGAAAGTTGGCACGCATGGACCGAGTGAGTATAGTATGGACGGATTTCGAAGCCGAAGTGATTAGGATTGGAGTGGGATTTGGGGGGATATGGGATTGCAGCGCCAATAAGAGAAGCCCCCAAGAAGAAAGAAAGAGAAGCACGATGGGGTGAGTGCGTGGGGGGGGAGGAGGAGGAGGAAGGAGAGGGTGACCGGGGGGAGAGGGGGGGGGGAAGGGGGGGGGGGGGGGGGGGGGGGGGGGGT
>Ga0307508_10001286_pt1 | contig 28488 bp, 26 predicted proteins | sample 9_EM_MG_FD_203089 | JGI IMG/M metagenome (GOLD analysis project Ga0307508, IMG submission 203089) | Populus trichocarpa ectomycorrhiza microbial communities from riparian zone in the Pacific Northwest, United States - 9_EM | ecosystem: Host-associated > Plants > Roots > Unclassified | place...
GCTGCTGGCCGCAGAGCTGGTAAAGCTCAACCAGGCCAACCAGCAAATCACCCGTGAGCTGATGAACCTGCTGAACAAAAGAAAAAGCAATGGCGTGCTCAACCCGGCGGATTATAACCGGAGTAAAAACCTGCAGCTGGACCTGCTGTCGGCCGGTGTGGAATATGATAAGAGTTACAACGGGGCGATGATCGTATTGCACCAGCTGCTCAACCTGCCCGACAGCCTGCCCATCGTATTAGCCGATTCGATTGCCATGGCCTCCTGGCAGGAAGCGCCGCAGGCGCCGTCGCTCAGCAGCCGCCCGGGCTGGAAGCAGGCCGAGGCCGCAGTAGCCGTGGCGGAACAACAAAAGAAAGAATCGCAAAAAGCCGCCCTGCCCAAACTGGCGCTCAATGCGAGGTATACTTACCAGTGGCAGCTGAAACCTTCTATCGGCCAGCAGGTAAGCTTCGATTACAGCAATATCGGCCTGCGGCTGGACTTTCCCCTGTTCCAGGGCAGTTTTTATACCACTTCCCGCCAAAGAAGCGAACAACAATGGCAGCTGGCAAAACTAAACCAGCAGCAAACGGCCAATGATCTCACGCGGCAACAGTCCGAATGGTGGAATGCGTATCATGCGGCCCGCAAAAAAGATGCGCTGCTGCAGGAGAAAGTAACCGTGGCGGCGGATAACCTGCGCATTGCACAGCTGAACATGAAGGAGGGCGTAATGGAATTCGAGGAGTTCAACAATATCTTCCAGGAATATAACAAGGCAAAGATGGATTTCCTGCAAAACACGGGCGATGGCATCGTCTACCAACTTTTATTGACGCAAAAATGGTAATCATGATACAACGTACAGTATATACAATGCTGCTGGCTATAACGGCGCTGGCCGCCTGCAAATCAAAAAAGCAGGAAGTGCAGCCCCAGGTAAAGCAGCTGACCGATGCCGTTTATGCTTCCGGCACCCTGGTGCCGGAAAACGAATACAAGGTCGTTTCATCTGCCGAAGGCTTCCTGCAGCAGGCATTGGTAAAGGAAGGCGATACCATCAAAAAAGGACAGCTGCTCTTTACGCTGGTGAGCGAGCTGCAGCGCACACAGGAGGCCACTGCTGCCGGCCTGGTAGCCAGAACAAGACCCGTGGCGGCGCCCGATGCGCCCGCTATCAAAGACCTCGAAACGAAGCTGGCTACGGCGCAGGTGCGCCTGCAAAACGATGAGCTGCAATACCACCGGTATAAAAACCTGTATGAGCAGCAGGCTATTTCGGCCAGCGCTTACGAGAAGTACCAGCTGCAATACCAGTCCTCGAAAAATGATGTAAAAAGCCTGCAGGAGCAATTACAGCACCAGCGCCTGTCGGCCGCCCTGCAATTACAGCAGGCCAGCAATCAGCTGGCCATCGCCCGCACGGGTAAGCAGGATGGCCTGCTGAAGAGCTATGTAAACGGTGTCGTATATGATGTATACAAGCAAACCGGCGACCTGGTGGCCATTAACCAGCCCGTGGCGCTGGTGGGCAGCGGCGGCATGATTGCAAAGCTGCTGGTGGATGAGGACGATTTGGCAAAAGTGAGCATAGGACAGCGGGTATTAATCACCATGGATGCTTATCCCAATAAAATATTCCATGCGCGGATAACAAAGATCTATCCCCTGCTTAACAAACAGGAGCAGTCGTTCCGGGTAGATGCACAGTTTGAAGACAAGCTGCCGCAACAGCTGTACGGGCTGAACATAGAAGCTAATATCGTACTGCACGAAAAAGAGAAGGTGATGGTGATACCCAGGAAGGCGGTGCTGCCCGGCGACAGCGTACTGGTAAAGGAAGCCGGCAAAACAGCGAAAGTGAAAATAAAAAAAGGCGCTTCCGATAACGAGTATGTACAGGTGGAGAGCGGCCTCACTACTTCTTCCGTTTTAATTATTCAGCTATGAACTGGAAACTGGCATTGGAAATTGCGGTTACCCACCTGGTGACCAAGAAAAAACAAAGTATGGTAGCCATGCTGGGCGTATTGTTTGGCATATCCATGTTCCTGGTCATGATCAGCTTTATGACCGGCGTCAACCAATTCCTGGAAGACATGGCCATGGACAATACCCCGCATATCCGTATCTATAATCCCGTAGAGGTGCGCCCTTCTACCATTGTGGGCAAGGCCGCCGCGGATAGCGGCGCCGGCAGCTGGTATGTGGTATACCACCAGCGCCCCAAAGACGACTTGCCTAAAATAAAGAATGCACAGTTTATTTCCGAAGAGCTGGAGAAGCTGCCGCAGGTGGCGGGCGTGGCGCCGCAGGTAACATCGCAGGTGTTTTTCAACAACGGCCCCGTGCAGATACAGGGCAATATTTCGGGCATCGATGTAAAGAAGCAGCAGCGCCTGTTCAGCCTCGATAAAAAAATGGACGAGGGCAGCCTCGACGATTTACTCAAGGGAAGCGATGTGATCATCATGGGCAGGGGACTGGCCGCCAAGGTGAACGTGAAAGTGGGCGACCGTGTAAGCGTTACCACCCCGGAGGGCTACAACCTCGTGCTGAAGATAGCCGGTATTTTTTCCTACGGCATCTCCTCGCTCGATGATACGAAAAGCTATGCCACCCTTGCCACGGTGCAAAAGGTATTGCAGCGCGACCCTGCCTATATCACCGATTTGAATATTAAGCTGAACGACATGCAGTCGGCCCGCGCATTTGAAGAGCAGCTGAAAAAGGAATTGCCCGGTGTGTTCATGGAAAACTGGGAAGAAGCCAATGCGTCTATCCTGGCCGGCGAAAAAATCCGTAGTATCATGACGGGCGTGGTATCATTTACCCTGCTGCTGGTGGCCGGCTTTGGCATCTACAATATTATGAACATGAACATCATCAACAAGATGAAGGATATCGCTATCCTGAAGGCCACTGGTTTCCAGGGCAGGGATATCACGGCCATATTCTTATTCCAATCCATCATCATTGGCGTCCTCGGCGGATTACTGGGGCTGCTGGTAGGGTTCCTGTTCAGCTACCTGCTGTCGGTTACCCCTTTTCCCGCAGGCACGTTTTTCCGTATCAGCACGTTCCCGGTCAATTTTGACCCGCTGCATTATACCATGGGTGTGCTGTTTGGATTCCTCACCACGTTGTTTGCCGGGTATTTCCCTTCAAAGAAGGCGTCGAAAGTAGACCCGGTGAAAATCATACGTAATTAACCATAAAATGAATGTTATGAAAGCAGCTGTTGAAAGAAAGATCATTCGCTGGTTGCATATTATCATCGCTATCCCGGTGCTCGGTTATATATACGGGCCGGTGGCATCGATACCCGAAGCGGCCGGTGCGGTAAGATGGGTTTTCTTCCCCGTGCTCGTGCTAAGCGGTTTCTGGCTATGGCTGGGCAACCGGTTGCGCAAGCGCATTCGTAAAAACAATACCAGGTTACAAGCCTAAAACAAATACAACACATGGAAACGATATTACAGGCCACTAACGTTATAAAATATTTCAACGACCCCGAGCCGTTTGAGGTATTAAAGGAAGTAAGTTTTGCCGTTGGCAAGGGTGAGTTTCTTGCCATTACCGGCAAATCGGGCTGCGGTAAATCCACGCTTTTGTATATATTGAGTACGATGGATACCGATTTCAAAGGTGAATTGTTTATCAAAGGACAGCTGCTCAACGGGCAAAGCCAGAACCGTCTGGCCAGGTTTCGCAATGAGCACCTGGGCTTTGTATTCCAGTTTCATTACCTGCTGCCGGAGTTTACCGCGTTAAAGAACGTCATGCTGCCGGCGTTGAAGCTGGGCAAATATTCCCGCCGCGAAATAGAAGAGCGGGCCATGGAAAAGCTGCGGATGGTGGATATGGACGGCTACGCACATAAGCTGTCTTCGCGCCTGTCGGGCGGGCAGCAGCAGCGCGTGGCCATTGCACGGGCGCTTATAAACGACCCCGATATCATTATGGGCGATGAGCCCACGGGCAATCTTGATAAGGCCAATTCGCAAAAGGTATTCGAAATATTCCGCCAGCTGGCCAAAGAAAATCACCAAACCATTATTACCGTTACGCACGATACTGATTTTGCCGCAGGCACCGATCATATCATTGAAATGCAGGACGGAAAGATCATACGCGCATGACCATACCCCGAAAATATTCGCCTTATGTCTTTATCGCTATCCTTTGCGTGGTGATAGGTTCTGTTCGCACCATCGTGCTCGATATGCTGCCCTGGTATTTTCATGCGCTGGCTTTTATCGGGCAATTCATTGTGATGAGCGCTATCTGGCAGCTGATCGTTTCGGTAAACAGGCGCCTGGAGAAAAGATTCTCTTTCGAAAAAAATCCCGGCACGCAAATATTGTTACAGGTGCTGGTGACCATCGTGCTGCTGTCGCCGGTCTTTATGGTTACTTATTATTTTGTGCGACCCCGGTTAGTTGCTTTTGTAGAAAGCCGGTATGTAGTGCTGCTGATAGCGGTTATATGGATAGTGGTGCTGCTGATGACGTTTGGGTACTATACCTATAACCTGTTTATGAAAAACAAAATCGTTTCGGATGAAAAGGCGCGCCTGCAGCTGGAAGCGGCGCAGCTGGAAAAAGAAAAGTCGATGATGCAGTACCACCACCTGAAAAACCAGGTGAACCCGCATTTTTTGTTCAATACGCTTACCTCGCTCGACGGGCTGATACAATCCAATCCGCCGCTGGCCTCCGATTTTGTGCGCCACCTGTCGAGGGTATACCGCTACGTGCTGGAGCACAAGGAAAACGAAGTGGTGAGCCTTGACACGGAAGTTGATTTTATCGGGCATTATATCTCCCTGCTGCAAATACGTTATAAGGAGGCGCTGCACATACAGCTGGATATATCGCCGGCGGGCCGCGAAAAGGGCATTGTAATGGTAACGCTGCAAATGCTGATAGACAATGCCGTTAAGCACAACAGCCTGCAACCCGGGCAGCCCCTGCAGATACGGATATGGGATGAGGGCGACAGCCTGCACATTCATAACAACAAGCAATTGCGCCGGCAGATAGAAGATTCCAATAAGCACGGGTTGAAACAATTAAAAGAACTGTATTCCTTTCTTACGGCGCGCCCCATAACCGTAACAGACGGGCCGGGCCATTTTGAAATTAACCTGCCATTGCTATGACGATTTTAATCATTGAAGACGAACCGTTGGTAGCGGTCAGCCTTTCGCGGCTGGTGCAGGAGCTGGAGCCCGGCGCAACGCTGTATGGGCCCGTACCCACCGTAGCAGCCTCCAAAGAATGGCTGGCCACGCATCCGCCGCCCGATCTCATATTGGCCGATATACAATTGGCCGATGGCATCAGCCTCGATATCTTTTCGGCCGACAGGCCCGGTTGTCCCATCATCTTTACCACGGCGTATAATGAATATGCTATCCGCGCTTTTAAAGTAAACAGCATCGATTACCTGCTCAAACCCGTGGAGAAAAAAGAGCTGCAGCAGGCTTTTCTTAAGTTCTACCAGCTGCAGGCCAAGTTCAGCAACGATGGTTATATGCGGCAGCTTATGGACTTATTCGGCAATTTCAGCCAGGGCAAAAAATACAAAGAGCGGTTTACCGTGCACGTTGGCCGATCGGTTATGCTGGTGCCGCAGGCGGAAGTGGCCTGCTTTATAAAAGAAGAGATCATCTATCTTGTCAGCCATGAGGGGCGGAAGCTGATTACTGACTACCGCTCGCTCGACGAGGTGGAAGAGTTGCTGGACCCCGCCGGTTTTTACCGCGCCAACCGACAGTATATCCTCCACCTGGCATATATAGAAAGCTTCCGCAGCGACGATACCGGCAAGATCCATGTGCACGTAAAAGGCGTGAAAATGGATGATGTCATCGTGAGCAAGGAGAAAGCGGGCGATTTCAGGAAATGGTTTGAGAAGTAGTCTTCCCTATCTTTGCGCTCATTTAAATGATTAATGTCATGCGTATTGCAATCAATGGAATGGGACGAATAGGCAGGTTGTTGTTCCGGCGGCTGGTGCAGGAGAAAGGAATAGAGCTGGTAGCGGTGAATGACATCATGAACGTAGCCAACCTGGCTTACCTGCTCAAATATGATTCCGTATATGGTACTTTTCCCGGCAGCCTGTCTGTGGTGGATAGCAGCCTGCTGGTGGGCGACAGGCGTGTAGCCGTGTTTTCGGAGCCGAGCCCCATGGCCCTGCCCTGGAAAAACCTGGGGATAGATGTGGTGCTCGAATGCTCGGGCAAATTCACCTCGCGCAGCGGTGCTTCGCTGCATTTGCAGTCGGGCGCGCGCAAGGTAATCTTGTCTACTACCGGCGCTGCCGACCTGCCCCTGCTTATTTATGGTTTCAACCAGCATTTGCTGGCGGCCGATACGGATATCATATCGCCCGGCGGCTGTATGACCAACTGCGTTACGCACGTATTGTATATACTCAATACCATCGGTATCGAATCCGTCCAGCTCAATATCCTGCATTCGTATACCTCGCGGCAGGAGCTGGTAGATGCGCCGCATGCACAGTTTCGCCGGGGACGTGCCGCGGCGGAATCGCTGATCCCCGTGGAAATAGATTTGAGCCAGTCCATCGAGCGCCTGTTTCCCCTGCTGCAAAACAAGATAGGCGCCGTATCCACCCGGGTGCCCGTAGCCAATGGCGCGCTGGCCGATTTTACCGTACAGCTCAAACATCCCGCTACAAAGGAATCCATCAATAATTTATTCAAAGCCTCCGCTACCCACGAATACAAGGGTATCATCGAATATACCGAAGACCCGCTGGTATCGCTGGATATCAAGGGCAACCCGCATTCGTGCGTGGTCGATGGAACGATGACCAATATCGTAGGCCAGCAGCTCAAACTGATTACCTGGTTCGATAATGAGTATGGTTATACGAGCAGGATGATAGACTGGATAAGGTTGTTATAAAATCTCTTCCACGTGCCGCTGTATGCCCTGTACAATCGCTTCGGCAGGCAGGTCGTTTTCATCGCTGCCAAAAGGCTCTTCTATTTCTTCCGCAATCAGCTCCAGGCTGGCCAGCACGTAAAAAACAAAGGCCACTACGGGAATAACAAAATAGCCGAGGCTGTATGCATAGCCAAAGGGCAGCGTCATGGTATAAAAGAAAATAAATTTCTTGATGAAGATATTATACGAGTAGGGGATGGGCGTATTGCGGATACGCTCACAGCCGCCGCAGATATCGGCAAACGATTGCAGCTCGGCATTGAGCACGATAAGCTGCTCGCCGCTTAACATGCCTTGCCTGTACAGCAGGTTCGCCCGCTGTATCATCAGTAAGCTTAGCTGGTTGGGCAGGTGTTTGTCGTAAGACAGGTTGCGCAGCTCTTCAATCGTATCATATAAATCTATCTTTAACCGCTTTTGACGGAGATGGTGCTTAAGCGTAAAAGCAAAGGCCGGGATGAGCACGCGAAAAAAGTGGCGGTGCTCCACCGCCTCATCGGGCAGCATGGCCGCTATTTTGATAGCCAGGTTGCGGCTGTTATTCACCAGGCTTCCCCAAAGCTTCCTGCCTTCCCACCAGCGGTCGTAAGCGGTGTTGGTGCGGAATACCAGCAGCATCGAAATAACAAAGCCGAGCAGGCTGTGCGCTACGGTTACGTTGTGCAGGTGGGTGTCCGAAAGCCAGTTGAACCGTTTTTCTATCCAGGTAATGGCCCCTGCATACAGGCAGATGCCTGCTAGTAGTGGCAGCAATTGCCGGAAAGTATCGGCTTTGTGAAAGCGGAATATAAACGTAAACCAGTCTTTGGGATTGTAATTGATCATAATACGCTAATGAACGCAAATTAAAGCTAATTATCGCTAACCCGGCGCCAGCCATTGCGATGTAAACGATTCGCGTTAATTAGCTTTAATTCGCGCTCATTCGTGTTTCGTGTTGTTTTATCCATCTGCGCACTATCCACAAAGGTATAATACCGATAACGCCAAACGAGCAATCGATAAGGCGCCAGTATACCGGGATATGGCGTATGGGGCCGGCAATCATGGCCAGCGGGATAACGGCTACACAGGCCAGCATGGCCCATTCGATAACCCATATATTACGCACCGGGTCTTTGAGCGGGCCGATAAACGCCATGGCGATGACGATATGGGCAAAGGCCAGCCAGTCATTGCCATACGACAACATCGGATAACGGGCATTGGTAAAGCTGATGCCTTCGTAGGCCGTGCTGATGAAGCCGGCCAGCCAGGCGGGCATCTGGTCAAGATGACCCATCAGGGAGTGCAGCTCTGTTTCTACAGGGAAGGCGGTAACGCCGCTAACGATAAGCGCAACGATAAAAAAGATAAGTAACAGCCTGATACGGGTTAATGGTTGCATACGCTAATTTTCTAACGCTAATTGACGCAAATTAAAGCTAATTATCGCTAATACCGCGTCAGCTATTGCCACGCAAACGATTAGCGTCCATTCGCTTCAATTAGCGTTAATTCGTGTTTAATAACGTCCAGCAGGCCATTGCGGAACGCATCGTCGGCCAGCTGCCAGAACATGATGCCGTTGAGGTTTTTCTCCCAGGCATAGCGGAGCTTCAGGCTAACCGAAAGGCTGTCGTCGTACGTAAACAATAGCTGCCGCCGGGGATTAAAGGCATAGGGGGCCTGGGCCACGGGGTCCCAGTAGCGGGTAAAGCCGTTGGCGGCGGTAATGGAATCGGCAAAGCGGCTGTAGGAAAGACCCTTGTAAAAAGAGCCTTTGCCATAAAGGCCGTTGCCGGTTGTATCGGTCACCTGGAACAGGCGGCCATAGAATGCCGCGCCGATAACGATTTTATCGGGCGGTACACCGGCGGCTATCATCCGCATCACGCCGTTGTCGGTCGATTGTTTTTGCCGTGCGGTAGAATACAGCGGGGTATGATGCCCGGCATTGGTGCTGAAGCCGCTTACCAGGTCATAGCTCATCAGGTTAACGCGGTCGATAAGGGGCATTACTTTTTTCCATTCGATAGAAGAATCGATAAACAGGTCGAAACCGCCGGCGGCAAAGCTGATTTCCTTAGCGGGCCCCAGCTTTTTGCGGAGACGGTACACGAGATCGGTAAAGTTAGCCCTGTCTTCCTCACCGTGGGCATGACCGGGAAAGCCGCTGATAACAGGATATTCCCAATCGAGATCGATGCCGTCGCTGTGGAAATCGCGGAGTGTTTTTTTGACCGAGCGGGCAAATTTCTTCCGTCCTTTTTTTGTAGAGAAAACCGTTGAGCAGGTAGCGCAGCCACCCCAGCCGCCGAGCGACAGGATGATTTTTAGCTGCGGGTTGCGCTGCCGCAGCGCTACCATGCGGCGGATGGTGGCGCTGTCGCGTGCATTGTTTACCGATAGCTTGTCGCCTTTCAGGTGGCAGAAGCTGAAAATAAGGTGGGTGAGCTTTTCTACTTCAAAACTGTCTATCATGGTCGTCCTGCCGGCATAGTAGCCGATAACGGCAAATGGACGGGCGACCTGTCCTGAGCTTATCGAAGGAGGCCCTTGCGCATGGCCGGCTACGGATTCCGTAAGCACGATGATTAACAGGAAGACGGAACGATACATATAGTACTGTTTTTTATTAGAGTGCCGCAAGCATCGTTGTTGTAACTATGAATAAGCTGCAAGCTCATCTGACAAGTATCGTCGTTCCTTTTTGGAATATCTTTTTGCCCGAATCGCGGTCGGTGTATTGCAGGGTCCAGATATAGGTGCCGGTGGATTGCAGCTGACCTTTGATGCGGCCATCCCAGCGGATGGTCCAGTCCGTTGTCTGGAATACCAGCTGCCCCAGGCGGTTGAATACTTTAAATTCGAGGTGGTCGGCCTTATACGCGTTCAGTGGGTAAAGGTAGTCATTATTGCCGTCGCCATTGGGGGTGAACGCAGAGGGCACCGCTATATAGCAGGTTTTGAGCACTTTTATTTTTTTGGCCGTGGTATCGGCGCAGCCCGCATTGTTGCGTATGATAAGGCTGACGGTATACCAGGTTTCCTTGCCGGTGACGGGGTACTTTTTGGGTGGCGGCGATTGCTCCGTACCGGTGGCGCCGTCGCCAAAATTCCAGTCCCAGCTAATGATATCGCCCACGCTGTAGTTGTTAAACACGGCGGCGTCTTCCGGGCAGAGCTCGTAGGTGGTGCCAAAGGCGGCCGTGAGCTGGTTATTCAGCGATACGATATTAGTGACGGTATCGCTGCAAAAACCGTTGGAAACGGCCAGGGTAATCGTCTTGTCGCCAAACTTAGTGAAAATCATCTCCGGGTTTTGCAGTGTGCTGGCGCCGGAGGTATCAAACTGCCATACCCATTGGTTCACGCCGTGACTGCCATCGTGAAAAAAACTGACGGTATCCGCCTTGCATCCCCAGTCTACATTATACGTAAAAGCGGCCGATACGGTGTCTTTTACAAAAAAGCCAAGCGTAGCGCCGGCAGGCGTTTCCTGCCCGCATTCGTCTATAATCGTATTGCCATCTGTACCCCGTTGCAGCGTGATTTGGTAAGTGCCCTGGTTCACAACAGGCGTGGTCAGCGTAACGGTGATGGTGCTGCTCACGCCGTTGCTGCAGGCGCCATGGGCGCCGCTGATAATGACGGGCGAGGGCCCGGTGACCACAAAGTCGGAGCCGTCGGGCGCTATGGAGCTGCAGCGTATATTCTTTTTAAACACCAGCTGCAGGCTGGCGGGTGCGCAGGCAGGTGGCGTGAGGCTGTCCATTGGCGTTGGCCGTATGGGAAGCACGGCCAGCGGCACGTTGCTGCCGGCGGTGATATTGCGGTCGCAGTTATCGAGCAGGGTGTTGTTATCCCCTCCGTTGTTAATCGTCACGGCGTAATTACCGGGCGACAGGGGTGTGCTTAATGTGAGCAGCACCGTGTCGAGGTCAAAGCCATTGCTGCAACCCACACCGCTGGCGGCCGTTACCGTATGGCCGGTGACGGTGAAATCGCTGCCATTGGCGGCGAGGGTAGCGCATTTCATTTTTTTGTTGGTTACCACCGTTACAATATACCCATCGCAGCTGGCCCTGGCCGATAGCAGGGAGGGCAGGGTAGGATCGGTGATGCTGCCGGTACCACCGGTAAACCAGAGCTGGTAACCGCTTTGCTGGGAACCGGTAAAGTGACTGATCAGCAACAGGTATTGATGGCCCTTTATGATGGCGGGCATGCTGCTGAACAGGGGGCGAAACGGTCCGCCGCTGATGGAGCCGCATACCATTTGCTGTGTGCCGGCGGCGGAAGCGCCGGTAGTGCCGGTTTCTCCCGACCAGTTGCAGGATATCGCCAGCGAGGGCACTGTATATACGTCGTTGGGGTCGTGGCCGGTAATATCGAATATCTGCCAGTCGTAATCGTCCTGGTCATTGTTGGGCTTTATGATAAGGCCGAGGGTGCCGCTGGTAAAGCAGGTAAACTTATACCAGTAAGGATTGAGATCGCGGTATATGTTGCCGTCATTGGGACAGGGCGGCACAATAGGAATGACGTTGTTATAACAGGGGGGAACGCTTTTTTGCACAAACGTATCGGAGCCGCAAACCGGGAAGGCGGTAGAAGGGCGCTGGCCCAGCGAATCGCAGGGACTGGATTGAGCGTATAGCCGGCTGCCAATGCCCAGCACACAAAGCAGTACAAAAAAGCGTTTAAAATGCATAGTTTGATTGACCCGTAAAAATATTGCATCGTTGCAACACGGCATTACCTTTTACGTAAATGAAGTGTTATAGGTTGGCCGTTATGAAAAAGCGGGGCTTTGTGAAGGCCCCGCTTTTTTATGTTGTGTGCGTACAATCTACTTATTTAGCAAATTGCTTACGTATAATGTTCAGGGCGCCACCGGCTTTAAACCATTCTATCTGTTGTTCATTGTAGGTATGGTTGGCCGTGATGGTGTCTACGCTGCCATCGGCATGGTGCAGCACCAGTTCCAGCGGTGTGCCGGGAGAGAAGTGCAGCAGGCCGGTGATATCGATGGCGTCGTCTTCCTGTATTTTATCGTAATCGGATTTTTCGGCAAATGTCAGCGCCAGCATACCTTGTTTTTTAAGGTTGGTTTCGTGTATGCGTGCAAACGATTTTACCAGTACGGCGCGAACGCCCAGGTGGCGGGGCTCCATAGCCGCATGCTCGCGGGAAGAACCTTCGCCGTAGTTTTCGTCGCCTACCACGATGGAGCCGGTACCTGCCGTTTTATAAGCCCTTTGGGTAGCGGGTACGGGGCCATAGCTGCCCGTGAGCTGGTTTTTGACGAAGTCTGTTTTCTCGTTGAAGAAATTGACGGCGCCAATCAGCATATTGTTCGAAATATTATCGAGGTGACCGCGGAATTTAAGCCAGGGGCCGGCCATCGAAATATGGTCGGTAGTACACTTGCCTTTTGCTTTGATAAGCAGTTTCAGGCCGTACAGGTCGATGCCTTCCCAGGCAGCGAAGGGGTCCAGCAGCTGCAGGCGGTTGGAAACGGGTGATACTTTTACTTCCACGTTGCTGCCGTCGGCGGCAGGGGCCTGGTAGCCGGGGTCTTCTACCGAAAAACCTTTTTTGGGAAGCTCGTCGCCGCTGGGCTCGTCCAGTTTCACCTGCTCGCCTCTTTCATTGGTCAGCGTATCGGTGATGGGGTTAAAGCCCAGGTCGCCGGCAATGGCCAGTGCCGTTACCAGCTCGGGTGAGCCTACAAAGGCAAAGGTGTTGGGGTTGCCATCGGCGCGCTTGGCGAAATTGCGGTTAAAGGAGTGAACGATGGTGTTCTTCTCCTGTTTTTCGGCGCCTACGCGGTCCCACATACCGATGCAGGGTCCGCAGGCGTTGGCAAATACGGTCGCGCCTATTTTATCGAATACTTCCAGGAAACCGTCTCTTTCGATGGTATAGCGTACCAGCTCGGAGCCCGGGGTAATGGTGAACTCAGATTTTGTTTTCAATCCTTTTTCGGCTACCTGCCTTGCCAGGCTTACGGCGCGCGAAATATCTTCATACGAGGAGTTGGTACAGCTGCCAATCAGGCCCACTTCTATTTTGGTAGGCCAGCCATTGGCTTTGGCGGCTTCCTTCATTTTTGAGATGGGGGTGGCCAGGTCGGGCGTAAAGGGCCCGTTGAGGTGGGGCTCCAGCTCGCTCAGGTTGATTTCGATAACCTGGTCGAAATATTTTTCGGGATGAGCATATACATCCGCATCGGCGGTGAGGTGCTCTTTGATACCATCGGCCAGGGCGGCTACTTCGGCGCGGCCGGTGGCTTTGAGGTAGCGGCTCATGCTCTCGTCGTAGGCGAAAGTAGAGGTGGTGGCGCCTATTTCGGCGCCCATATTACAGATGGTGCCTTTGCCGGTACAGCTAAGGGCGAGGGCGCCTTCGCCAAAATATTCTACCACGGCGCCGGTGCCGCCTTTTACGGTGAGGATGCCGGCCACTTTGAGGATCACATCTTTAGGAGCTGTCCAGCCGCTCAGCTTACCGGTTAGCTTCACACCGATGAGCTTGGGGAATTTCAATTCCCAGGGCAGGCCCGCCATGACATCGCAGGCGTCTGCGCCGCCTACGCCAATGGCTATCATGCCAAGGCCGCCGGCGTTTACCGTGTGAGAGTCGGTACCAATCATCATACCACCCGGGAAGGCGTAGTTTTCAAGCACTACCTGGTGAATGATGCCGGCGCCGGGCTTCCAGAAGCCGATGCCGTATTTATTCGAAACGGAGGCCAGGAAATCATATACTTCGCTGCTTTCCTTAACGGCCTGTGTAAGGTCTGATTTGCTCTCGTTCTTAGCCACGATAAGGTGGTCGCAATGCACGGTGGAGGGAACGGCTACCCTGGTGCGGCCGGCCTGCATAAACTGGAGCAGGGCCATCTGCGCGGTAGCATCCTGCATCGCTACGCGATCGGGCGCGAAGTCCACATAGCTTTTTCCTCTTTCATAGGCGCCGGTTGCATTGCCTTGCCAGAGGTGAGCATACAATATTTTTTCTGTAAGGGTTAGGGGACGGCCAACTGCCTTGCGGCCGGCTTCAATACGACCGGCGAAACCGGCGTACAATTTTTTAATCATGTCCAAATCGAAAACCATGGTGTATTATTTTGATGTTACAATGCCGGATGCCAGAACCGGGGCATAAAGGAGGAGGGAGTACAGCGCCAATCTGTCTGGATTCTGCCATCGCTGGTTAAAGTGCTGCGAATTTACGAAAAAATGAACGTATGGAATCTATCTTTCTTGTAGGATAGATGGAGGGAATTTTTTAAATTAGCAGTTATGAAGCGTTTCCGGCAGTTTGTGGAATGGCATGTTTTTGGCGTTTGCTCCTACCTGGGCGAAAAAATGGGCATTGCCTCGTCCACTATACGCAAATATTTTATTTACATTTCCTTTCTTACAATGGGCTCGCCCATTATCGTTTACCTGTTCGTGGCTTTCTGGATGAACATCAAAAATTATATCCTGTCGGCCAAGCGCGACCCGCTGCGGTACCGGTAAGAAATGCTGCATACTACCCAATCACCCCAAAAAAGGTCTTTTTTGAGTACTGTCCCGCCTTCCGGGGGTATTTTCCCTGTTTTTGAACCCCTTACTTTTGCTAACGATCCCGGGAGTGCGCAGGAAAAAGCAGTTGTCGGACGGGCAATATCACTGAATTAAAGTTTGTTATATACAAGGTTTATAAGGTGTGAAAAACACTGCGAAGCCCCGTTCCCGGGGCTTTTACATTTTAGAGCAATGTGTATCCGATTTTCACCTAACTTTGCACAACGTCCTCATTTAGAATCTCTTTTACGGGGGCCCGCTCAATCATTAACCTCTATCTTCCTAACGATTTATGGCATGCCGGGATAAAACTACCAGTGGTAGGATATCCGTATTTTAAAAAGCGTATTTTTTACATTATATAGTAGTGGCAATAGTCCCAAAAGCCGGGATGATTGTTTAACTAAAAAGCTTACCTCCTGAATGTTTTTTTTTAAAGAAAGTCTGTCGGACCAGGGACAGCTGTGGACAGACCTGGCCGGTACCGTCACCGACGATCCCTATGGAAGAAAACTAACGCTGAAAGAAGATATCGGCGCGGGCCATTTCACCACCGTTGCGTTCGACGACGGGTTGAAAATAATGCTCACCGATTACATGCTTCACCGTGGTTTTTCAAAAGTATACGACAACTCAAGCGACGACTCCTTCTGCCTGCACATCAACCAGGTGAAAGCGGCCGATCAGTTCAGCGTTCATATCAGCGGCAAAGAGCTGTTTTTTAACAACAAGCTGTATTCGGCCGTCTTTCTTGTTTGCTCGGGCGAACCGCTGGGAATCGAAACCACGCCGGGCGCTTATTTCAACCAGCTGAAGATTGTCATCCCCAAAAAATGGCTTGCCAGTCATCTTACCGAAGCGTATAACGCAGCTGTATTGCAGCAATACCTCAATTTACACGAAGAGCGGCTTTATTTCGATTCGCTCGATGCCGTATACCTCAAGCTGGTCAACCGGCTGATAAGCGAGGTGCAGCAGATCAAATACCTGCCGCTGGTGCATGGGATGGTAACCATCATCGTGGAGCGCTTTTTCTTCCGTATGGCCGCGCGGCTGGAGAAATAATTTTTATATAACCGCTTTCCGCAGCTTCACCAGCTGTTGCAGCAGGCCTTCCAGCAGGTCGAGCCGCAGCATATTGGCGCCGTCGCTTTTTGCTACGGCCGGGTTAGGATGCGTTTCGATAAACAGGCCGTTGGCGCCGGCTGCAATGGCGGCTTTGGCGATGGTGCCAATGAGCTGCGGATTGCCGCCGGTAACGCCCGAGGTTTGGTTGGGCTGCTGCAGCGAATGGGTGCAATCCATCACCACGGGCGCCTTATGTTCCTGCATCCACGGTATATTGCGGTAATCCACTACCATGTCCTGGTAGCCGAAGCTATTGCCTCTTTCGGTAAGGATGATTTTTTCATTGCCTGCTTTGCGGATTTTATCGGCGGCAAACTTCATTGCAGGACCGCTGAGGAATTGTCCTTTTTTTACATTCACAATTTTACCGGTATGGGCTGCGGCTTCCAGCAAATCGGTTTGCCGGCACAGGAAGGCCGGAATTTGCAGCACGTCGATGTATTTGGCGGCAACGGCTGCTTCTTCATGCGCATGTATGTCGGAGGTGGTGGGCAGTCCGTATTTCTGACCTGCTTTTTTTACCAGGGCCAGCGCTGTTTCGTCGCCAATGCCGGTAAAAGAGCCGGCGCTGGTGCGGTTGGCCTTGCGGTAAGAAGCCTTGAAGATATAGGGGATACCGAGGTTCTTGCAGATGCCCGACACTTTGTCGGCCACTTCCATCACCAGTTCTTCGCCTTCCACTACACAGGGGCCTGCTATCAAAAAGAAATTGGCGGCATCGTATTGCTGCTTGCTGAACAGCTCTTGTAAGTATGGTTCCATGGGGCAAAGATAAGCTCATAGCCCGAAGCTCGTAGCCCGCGACTTAATAAAACCAGAACGACTGTTAGTTTCAGTCGAAATTCTGATTATATTGCGGCCCGCAAACCACCGCTATGATTAGAGAACGAATATTGGTAATAGGCGCTTCCGGCCAGATAGGCGTTGAGCTCACGCTGGCGCTCCGTAAATTGTATGGTAATAACAACGTCGTAGCCTCCGATTTGCGCGAGGAAAACGAGCTGCTCAAAGGCACCGGCCCCTATGTAAGCCTGGATGTAATGAACAAGGAGATGCTGCACGTGCAGGTCATCCGGCAAAACATTACGCAGATTTACCTGCTGGCGGCCATCCTCTCGGCCACGGGCGAAAAGAACCCCAATCTTGCCTGGAGCCTTAATATGCAAAGCCTGCTTAATGTGCTCGATATTGCCCGCGAAGAGCACCTGCACAAGGTGTACTGGCCTTCTTCCATCGCCGTGTTCGGCCCTACTTCACCCAAGCGCCAGTGCCCGCAGCAAACCATCATCGAGCCCACCACGGTATATGGCATCAGCAAGTATGCCGGCGAGTTCTGGTGCCATTATTATAACCAGCGTTTTGGCGTCGACGTGAGAAGCCTGCGCTATCCGGGTCTTATCAGCTATAAATCGGCGCCGGGCGGCGGCACCACCGATTATGCCATCGAGATATTTCACGAGGCGCTGGAAGAAAAGACCTACGAGAGCTTTCTGCGCGAGGATACCTACCTGCCCATGATGTATATGCCCGATGCCATCCGGGCCACCATCGAGCTGATGGAGGCGCCCCTGAGCAAGATATCGGTGCGCACCTCGTACAATTTATCGGGCATGAGCTTTTCCCCCAAAGAAATTGCCGAAGAAATCAAAAAGCATATACCCGCATTCACTATTTCCTATAAGCCCGATTACCGCCAGGCCATTGCCGACAGCTGGCCGCAGAGCATCGACGATTCGGTGGCGCGCGCCGATTGGGGATGGAAGGAAGAATATACGCTGGCCAATATGACGGAGGATATGCTCGACAACCTGAAGAATGATTGAATAGCCAGATAGTACCGCATAAAAAAAAGTCCCGCTTACTGCGGGACTTTTTTTTATGCGGTGTGCAGACAGGTTAGTACCCGCTGTTTTGCTGCGATCTCAGTGTTGCATTAACCAGCAGCTCGTCATTGGGGATCGGAAATACGATATTGGTGGTGATGGGCGTCACCGATACCGAGCTCGCCGGGTTTTGATTGACTATTTTGGTAAAGTTTCTTTTAAGACGGTATAAGTCCCAGAAGCGATACCCTTCAAATGCCAGCTCTTTTCTTCTTTCCGTAAGGATGTCTTCCAGCAACGGGCTTCCCGTAGAGATATAACCGGTAAAAGACGGGTCGCGCTGCTGGGCTACCATATTTACATATTTCCGCGCATTGGGCTCATCGGCCAGGTTGTAGCAGGCTTCGGCCAGGATAAGCAGCACGTCGGCATAGCGAACAATTTTGATGTCGTCGTAATTGGTTTTATCGATGGGGTATTTGTTCACGTATATCGCATTGCCCAGCTGGCCGGAGCGCGTGCTCACGGTATACAGTCCCTTACGGGCATCGGTAGCGCTGTAAGAATCGTAGAGTTCCTGTACGCAAAGGAAATCGCCATAAGTACCGCCCAGGCTTTTGGGCACATACAGATCGGCCAGGGTGCCATCGCCCACGCTGTTGTTGGCGTCCGATGTCAGCTCAAACATGGTTTCCATCTTCGAGGTAAGCGGGCTGGCGCCTTTCCAATAGCTCAGGAGGCTGCCGCTGGTGCTGAGCGTAAACCCGCCATTGGTGACTACATCCAGTGCCGCATCGCGTGCATTGGTCCAATCGCCCATATGCTGGTATACCTTTGCCAGCAGGCCCTTGATGGCATATTTGGATATAAAGGAAGAATTGACGGAGCGGGTTGAACCGGTAGATATAAACGTCATGGTAGTTCCCTGGTTGAATTTAGCCAGGGTATACGCTTTGTTCAGGTCGGCCAATGCCTGCGTGTATACTTCTTTTATGGTATTGCGGGCGGGCTTGATCGATTGATCGAAAGCCAATACAATCGGTACGCCCGGGGCATTGGGGTCTGCGGTATACGGCCGGGCAAAATTGCGGGCGAGATCAAAATATACCATTCCCCGCACAGCGTATGTTTCAGACAGCAGCTGGCTGATATTATCATTGTTGTTGACCAGGTCGGTATTAATAATTACGTTGGCATTTTTTATGGCTGCATAGGCATTGGCCCACGCACCGGCAGCATTACCATCGGTAACGGTAATGGTATACTGGTTAAAGTTGGTATACCTGCCCGAATTGGCGGTAGACTGGAAGGCATTGTCCGACATCAGGTCGCCCTTCATGATCAGCGTCCTGCCGTACAGGTCCGTTGTTCGCAGCGAGCTGTACACGCCGTTGACGGCCGCATTCAAATCAATTTCATTTTTAATGGCGGTGGTCACCACGGTGGAATCGTAAGGTGTTTGGTTCAATTCCTTTTTGCACGATGCCAGCAGCACACCGGCAAACAGGCACCAGCTGAACCTATTGATAGCGGATGATTTCATGTTTTTTGTTTTTAAATGACCAAAGTTTTTTCAATTAAAAGCCTACGTTGAGGCCTACGGTAAAGGTTTTGTTGGGCAGCAGCGCCTGGTTATTGATACTGTTGGCGCCCTGTTCGGGATCGGAAGTGATATTCCGGTCGTAGGTTTTTGTCCATAAATTAGTGCCCCGTACATAAATGTTCAGTGTATTCAGGTGAAGGCGGTTCAGGAGCGCTTTCGAGCTAAGGTGATAACCGATGGTTACATTTTTCAGGCGGATAAAGTCGCCTTTGTACAGTATTCTTTCTGTAGTGGCGCCCGTTGTATTTGAGCTGGCGCCATATACGTATTTGGGCACATCGGTGAGGTCGCCTTTCTTCTGCCATCTCTTGAGGTTTTCCGCATATTTGCCGCGGGTGGGGTATTGGCCATCGAGGAAATATTGCACATATCCTTCATAGATATAGTTGCCATAGTTATAGTAAAAATCCCCCGATACCGAAAAGTCCTTATAGCCAAAAGTGCTGCTCAGCATACCAAAGTATTTGGGGGTGGCGCTTTTACCCACCAGGAAGAGCTTGGCCAGGCTTTTATTAGTGGTCACCGCTGTGCGTGAGCTATCGGTGTAGTACATAGCCGAACCGTCGTCGGGATTGACACCTGCCCAGCCGCGGGTATAAAACTCGCGGTAATCATGTCCTTCGCGCAGCAGGAAGTTGCCATCCGGCACGTCGCCTGCCGGGAGGCGCAGGATTTTATTGGTGTTATGGGATATGCTGAACGACATATCCCAGTGGAAATTTTTCAACTGTATGATGCTGCCGTTAATGCCCAGCTCAATGCCCTGGTTCTGCATCTTGCCGATGTTATTGATGAAAGTGGTGAAACCGGTGGTCCTGGATAGTTGCTGGTTAAACAGCAGGCGATCGGATACCCGTTTGTAATAATCAAACGTAATGCTCAGCCTGTTTTTAAACAAGCCCAGGTCCAGGCCGATATCGGATTGCCTGTTTTGCTCCCATGTCAGTTCGGAGTTGCCTATTTGCGAGAAGGTACCGCCGGCTACGCCGTTGTAGTTGGCGCCGTAACCGAAGGTCTGGCGCCAGGTATAGTTGCCAATTTCGGCGTTACCGGCGCTTCCGTAGGAGGCGCGCAGTTTGAGCGTATTGATAAAAGTGATGTTTTTGAAGAATTCCTCGTTACTCACCGTCCATGCCGCGCCCACAGCGGGGAAATAGCCATATACATTATTGGCGCTGAAACGCGAGGAGCCGTCGCGGCGGAAGCTGCCGTACAACGAGAATTTATCCATATAGCTGAAACTGGCCGTGGCATAAATCGATTCAAAAGAATAGTCGGATGCGTTGTTTTTGCCATTGGTAGACGTGGCGCCGTTGTTCGAATAATACAGGTCGGTATTGGGCGGGAAACTGGTTACGTCGCCTATTTGCTGGTAACGGTTATTTTTTATTATCTCGTACCCTGCTTTCAGATCCAGGCTGAATTTTTTGTCTTTAATGATATCCATGTGGTAATCCAGCTGGTTATACCAGTCATACAGGAAGGTGCGTGTGTATACCGAGATGCCTTCGCCGGTGGAGGTAGACGCATCGCCGTAGAAGGGGTTATTGTACTGGTATTCTTCGGAGGTATAATACTGCGCGCCGAAATTGCTGGTGAATTTCAGGTTGTCCAGTATTTTATATTCCACGGTTTCGCCGCCCAGCGCCTGCAGCTCTTTAATCCAGCGCTTGTCTTTGGCCGCCACATACAGGGGGTTGTAATGCGAGGGAAAGCCAAAGTTGGAAGTGGTGCTGATATTAAAGGAGCCGTCGGCGTTATAAGGGTTTTGGGTAGGCCGCAGCGTGAGCGCTACATACAGCGGGTTGCCAAAATAACCGCCGCCGGAACCGCCCTGCTGACCACCGGCCGCCAGGGAAGAATGCTGTATGCCGTAGCCCACGTTCAGCTTGGTGGTAAACGACAGCCTGCTGGTGGGATTATTGGTCACCTTGATATTGTTGGTATAGCGGGTCAGGTCGCTGCCAATGGTGGCGCCCTGTTGCTTGAAGTAGCCGCCCGATACAAAGAATTTGGTTTTCTGATCGCCGCCGGAAGCGCTCAGGTTGTATTGTTGTTGCGTACCCGTATGGGTTATGAGATCCATCCAGTCTACATCCAGCCCCGATCCCTGTCCATAGGCTGTCATCGTGGCGTCGATGGTAGCCTGCGCGGTATTGGCATTGACCAGTCCTTCTTTCAGCAGCGCCAGCCATTCGGTTGTGCGCAGCGGACGCCCGTTTTCAGGCATCTTGAGTAGTTTGGTAGCACCTACTTCGGTATCAAACCGGAATTGGGTTTTACCGCTTTTGCCGCTTTTGGTGGTAATCAGGATAACCCCGTTAGCGCCGCGGGCGCCGTAGATGGAGGTAGCTGCCGCATCTTTCAATACGGTCATACTTTCGATATCGTTCGAGTTAAGCGTCGCCAGTACGTTGGTGCTGGGGTTGATATTGAACCCTGTGTTGCTGTTACCATTGGCAATATCGCCGCTGTTGATCTGCACCCCGTCTATCACATACAGGGGTTGTGAAGCGGCAATCGAATAGGCGGAGCCGATACCACGAATCCTTATCTGCTGGTTGGCGCCGGGCTGGCCGCTGTAACCTACCGATTGAAGGCCCGGTACTTTACCCTGGAGCATAGCGTCTACGGTGGGCACGGGCACGTTTTCCAGCTTATCGCCGCCTACCTTCACTACCGCGCTGGTAAGGTTGCTTTTTTTCTGTGTGCCATACCCTACTACAACAACTTCCTGTAAGTCTTTGTCGGAAGGCTGCAGGGTTACATTGATAATGCCTTTGTTGCCGATACTCACTTCCTGGGTGGAATGGCCAACGGCGGAAAAAACAATGGTCCTGGCACCCGGTGTGATGGGGAGTGAGAAGCTACCGTTGTCGGTAGAGGAGGTGCCCCGGCTGCTACCTTTTATGATGATAGTAGCGTTGGGGATGGGTTTACCTTCCCAATCGGTTATTTTACCCGAAATGGTTCGTTCCTGTGCCGCCAGCTTACCTGTGAGCATGGCACTGCACATAAGCAGTAATAGAAGTTTTCTCATTTGTGTTGGTTTTAATAGTAAAAAAGTCAGTTTTGGTTCTTACAGGACAGGATAAATGAATAGCGCCGCATAGCGGTACAGATAGCGGTTCGGACTTCAACGGGCAAAATGACTATTTCAGTGGGTACATGATACCTGCTGGAGATAGGGAACTGTTGAAAGGGGAAAATATAGGCAGAACACTTACAAAGGATAAAGTTATCTTGTTAGTTAAATATACGTTAATGATTGCGAGAATATGCGGCTTTTAAAGAAAAATATTTCTAAAAATGGAATAAAACAGCAAATAGAACGAAAAAAGCCGCCTCTTAAAGGCGGCTTTTCTATAGCGCGGTCTATTGTTACATTCCCGATGGCCCTGTGGGCGAAGGCTGGACCTGTGGTGCTGTCTGCGGCTGTGCCGGGCGCCGGCGGTGGTCAAAATAATCGCGTTTTGTTTGCGTGATTTCCTTTTCGCGCTGGTATTTCAGCTCGCGGATTTTCGCCTTTCTTTCCGACCGGGGTACGCTTTTATCGTGCCGCACCTCTTTTATCTGGTGACGGTAATCGGTGCGGATGTCATCTATTTGCATATCCAGTTTTGATTCGTGCCGGTATCCGTAACCATAAGGATAGCCGTACGGGTAATAAGGATACCCGAAGCCGAACCCGTAAAAAGGAGAATAAAAAGGTGAATACGCGCCAATGCCTACTGCTACGCGGGGACGAACCACTACCACGCGCCCGCCGCCATGTCCACGCTGGGCAGCGGCCCCAAGGGCCAGTCCCAGCGCCATCATTACTACCATTAGCTTTTTCATACTCTTGCGTTTATTGATTTTTGTATTGTGTTATTCCACTTCTATAGACGCAAAAAATGGGCAAAGGGTTAGGGATGAAGACGGTTATAACGATTCAATAACAGATCCGGAGGCGCCTCCGGCGCCGGAAGATTTTACCACAGAGGTACATGGAGGTTGGTTCACTGAGTAGCACAGAGGCGTTTGCGTAGAAGAAGGCGCAGGCGTCGATTTACATATTACGTAGTAAAAGCTCTGTGTACCTCTGTGAACCAACCTCCATGTACCTCTGTGGTAAAAAAAATAAAGCGCCGGAGGCGCTTACTTCACAATACGGAAATCGTTAAAGGATTGCAAAGATTCCTGCTGTACCGTTACCGCCGTCACCCTCGCCGCAGGAGGGCCTTTTTTACTCCATTGCAGCAGGTCTTCCAGCTGGGTGGGCGTACCCGTAGCGGTGATGGTCACACTGCCGTTGGCATTATTACGTACCGTGCCCGTTATACCCAGCGCAAGGGCTTTCTCACGCGTGCTTTGCCGGTAAAAAACGCCCTGTACTTTACCCTCGATGTGCAATGAAACGGTTTGTAACATACATTCGTGTTGTAACGCCGGTTGTTAAATCTACTTGTATGGTAGACTGATAAGCGGCCGGTTGATTAACTTTACCTGGTCAAAGTTAATTTGATAACAGCTTAACAGCACAGAAACAGCATGAGAAAAACAGGGTTAGCAGTAGCAGCAGGAATTATCTTATCCTTTCCCCTGTTTGCCCAGCAAGGCTGGTGGCGGGTGGAACTGGGGCGGGCCGACGGCCACGCCATCATCTTCAATTTTGAATGGAAGCAGGAAAACGGCCGGCCGGCCTGGTATATCCGCAATGCCGGCGAGCGTATCCCTGTAAAAAATATCACCCGCAACGGCGATTCGCTGCTGGTGCAGATGCCGGTATTTGAATCGCAGTTCAGGTTAAAATACAGCCCGGGTTTGCTGGAAGGCGTATGGATCAAGCGCGGCGCGGCCAGGTCGCAGGTAATGCCTTTTACCGCGCGGCCGGGTAAGGAAAGGTTTGCCGCCGGGCCTGCCCCGGGCTTATCGCGGGGGGCGCCTGCGCGCCCCAATATCAGCGGACGCTGGGCCGTTACATTCACGCCATTCAATAAACCGGGCGAGCCGGCGGTGGCCGAATTCGTGCAAAAAGGCAATGCCCTCAGCGGCACTTTTTTAACGCCTACCGGCGATTACCGCTACCTGGAAGGCGTGGTAACAGGCGATTCGCTGGCGCTGAGTTGTTTCGACGGCGGTCATGCGTATTTGTTTACGGCTGCTATGGCCGGTAGCGGCACGCTGAACAACGGTGTTTTTTATTCGGGCGCTGCAGGTAGGGAGCAATGGACGGCCGTAAAGAATGATAAAGCCACCCTCGATCTCAGCACATCGGCCATGTACCTGAAGCCGGGAGAGGAGCGCCTGCATTTCAGCTTTGCCGATCTCGACGGCAGGCAGGTATCCATCAGCGACGACCGCTTTAAAAATAAAGTGGTGGTGGTGCAGCTGATGGGCAGCTGGTGTCCCAACTGCATGGATGAGACTGCTTTCTTAAGCGATTACTATACAAAGAACCGCCAGCGCGGGGTGGAGATAGTGGCGCTGGCGTATGAGTATACGACCGACCGGGAGCGCTCGGTAAAAAGCCTGCAAAAGTTCAGGGACAGGTTTCATGTCACTTATCCCATGCTTATCACCGGTGTGGCGGTGGTGGATACCCTGCGCACCGAAAAAACATTGCCGGAGGTAACGCGTATCAAAACCTTTCCCTCTTCCATTATCATCGACAAAAAAGGAAAGGTGCGGCGCTTCGATTACGGCTTCAACGGCCCGGCTACGGGCATACATCATACTGAATATAAAAAAGAGTTTGAGTCGGCCATCGATGCGTTGCTGAAGGAGGAATAATTCCGATACCGCCCGGCGCTGCGCGTCAGTGCGCTATGGTCAGAACGTAATAAGTTTTGTTAAGGCTTCAAGGTAGTGCTGGTCGGTTTCATCAAACTGGCTGAGCTTTTCGCTGTCCACATCGAGCACGCCTATTACTTTGTTATCGCGGATAATGGGCACGACTATTTCGGAACGCGAAAGGCTGCTGCAGGCAATATGCCCGGGAAACTGCTCCACGTTGGGCACGATGATGGTGGCGGCACGTTGCCAGCTGGCGCCGCATACGCCTTTTCCTTTGCGGATACGGGTGCAGGCTACCGGTCCCTGGAAGGGGCCTACTACCAGCTCATTGTTTTTTACCAGGTAAAAGCCTACCCAGAACCATCCGAATTGTTCTTTTAGCGCGGCGGTTATATTGGCCAGGTTGGCGATGGTATCGGTTTCGCCTTCCATGAGGGCGGCTATCTGCGGGAGCAGGGATTGGTATTGTTCTGTTTTACTGCCGTTGTTAACAAGAAGGTCTTCTGCCATAGGAAATATTTGAGCTTCGAGCTATGAGCTTCGGGCTGCGAGGTCTTTTGCGGCGCAAACGGCTCGCAGCTCATAGCTCGCGGCTCGCAGCTTTCTTACTTACGCGCTATATCGCTCACGGTTTTCTTTTCCAGTATCCTCAGCGTAGTATCCCTTACCAGGGTCATCATATCATGCAGGCCGCAGCTTTTTTCATCGCAGTTCTTGCATTTTTCGTAAAAGTTGAGGCTTACGCAGGGCAGCAGGGCAATGGGCCCGTCCAGCAGCCGCATCACTTTGGCCATGGGTACCTCCGATGGGTTGACGGCAAAATAGTAGCCGCCGCCTTTTCCTTTTTTACTTTCCAGTATGCCCGCCTTTTTTAATTCCAGCAGGATATTTTCGAGAAACTTGAGCGGTATTTTTTTCTTTTTAGCTATTTCGGCTATCAATACGGGGCCTTTATCGTTGTTCTGGGCCAGGTACATAAGGGCCTTAAATGCGTATTGGCTTTTTTTGGAAAGCATTCTTTACTCCTTGGGTTATTGTAATTATATAGGTGTAATACCCTACTAATTTAAGGGATTTTTATTACTTAAGCAGCTCATAGCTCACAGCTTCCCTACAGCCCCAGTACTTCCTTCATACCAAAAATGCCTTTCCTGCCGGGCAAAAACTCTGCCGCCAGCACAGCGCCGGTGGCAAAGCCGTCGCGGTTGTGGGCCGTATGGGTGATTTCGATGGTATCGATATCGGAGCTGTAGGTGACGGTATGGATGCCGGGAGCAGGGTCCTGGCGCTTGCTGATAATAGGCAATACCGATGCATCGGCCGATTCGTGGTTAACCCATCCCGTCTTACGCGCCATGCGTTCCAGCACCTGTTCGGCCAGGGTAACGGCCGTACCGCTGGGGGCATCGAGCTTCTGGGTATGGTGTACTTCTTCCATGTGTACAGTATAACCCGGATGGGGGGCCATTAGTTCGGCCAGGCGCTTATTGATTTCAAAGAATATGTTGACGCCCACGCTGAAATTGCTGGCGTAGAGAAAGCTGCCGTTGTTAGCCCGGCAGTATTGCTCTACCTCTTCCAGCCTGTCGAGCCAGCCGGTGCTGCCGCATACCACCGGAACGCCGGCGGAAAGGCATTGCATCACATTGTCATAGGCGCTGTGCGGGCTGGTAAACTCGATGGCCACATCGGCCTTGCGCAGGTTATCGGCCGTAAAGTCGGCCGCATTGGAAACGTCTATTTTCAACACAATATCATGTCCCCGCTGAAGCGCGATGTGTTCGATGGTTTTGCCCATTTTGCCGTAACCGATGAGTGCAATTTTCATAGCTTTTTTAATTACCGGCAAATGTAAATGAAAAGTCAGGACTTTTTTCAGGGCGCGGGCGTTGTATAGGCCCATTTTGGGGTGGGCTTTTTGAAGCTGAATATCATACTGAGGCCTGCACCGTTGGGAATGGTGTTCAGCGAGGGAACGATTTTCAGGCTCAGGTCCCGCCCTACGTCGAATCCTTTTAAATGGGCGTCAACCGTAGCGTCTACGACATTCAACCCCCAGAACAGCAAAAAGAATAAGACCGAGTAGTCGATGTTTTTCCTGAATTCATTACGATAGGTGCGCAGCGAGCTGAGGCCATTGTCGCCGGCAGCAATGAATACCTGCAGCTCAGGGGCCACCTTTGCGTAGCTGGGCGTGTCTTTATTGAGCAGGGCAAAGTAGGCAAAGCGCACTTTGCGGTATTCTTTGAGGTTGTAATTGAAGATGCCGCCGGTGATACCAACGGCGCCCCACACGAGGGGCAGCTTCCAGTATTTTTTATTGTATATCTGTCCCAGGCCGGGAAAGAGGGCGGAGCGGATGGCGGCGGTGCGCGGACTGTGGGTGCGGCGCGCGCTGTCGTTATACGCTACTTTACGGGCAGCCACGCTATCCACGCTTAGCAGGCGGATCTTTGAGCTGTCCGCTTTTTTTTGTGCGCAAAGAGAACCTGCAAAGCCGGCCAGGAACAGTAAGAGAATAGAAAGCGTTTTCATGAATATCAATTGCCAGTCACCCCCAGCTGGTCGAGGATTTTATTCAGTTCGTCCAGCGAGTAATATTCGATATTGATACTGCCATAGCCTTTGTTGCTATGGGTGACCTTTACCTTGGTGCTGAAATGCGATGCTAAGTTATCTTCTATTTTCTTATAGGCGGGCGGTAAGTCGGACTTTGTATTTTGTTTAACGGGGGTATTGCTCTTGTACATTTTGCGTACCAGCTCTTCGGTCTGGCGTACGGAGAGCTTGCGGTTGACGATCTCCTTGTATATATACAATTGCTGGTCTACGGTATCCACGTTGATAATGGCGCGGGCATGACCCATGCTCAGGCTGCCGTTGCGTACCGCAATCTGTATATCGGGCGGCAGTTTGAGCAGGCGTACATAGTTGGCCACGGTGCTGCGTTCCTTGCCCATGCGCTCGGCCACCTGTTCCTGTGTATGTTCGAGCTCGTCCATCATGCGTTTATAGCTAAGCGCAATTTCGATGGCGTTGAGGTCTTCCCTTTGCAGGTTTTCCAGCAGGGCCAGCTCGAGCAGCTGTGCATCGTTGGCCTGGCGGATATAGGCAGGGATATCTTTCAGGCCGGCCATTTTGGAGGCGCGAAAGCGGCGCTCGCCGGAGATAAGGCGGTAATGTCCATTGGGCATCCGCGAAACGGTGACGGGCTGTATGATATCGTGTATGCGTATGGATGCCGCCAGCTCGTTAAGGGCCTGCTCGTCGAAATCATGGCGTGGCTGGCGGGGGTTGGTTTCTATATCGGTCAGCGCAATGCGGATGATACCGGTGGCCTGTTCTGCCACGTTTGTCTTGAGTGTCCCGGAAGTCGTCTTTAAATCGGAATCAATGTTCTGTAACAAGGAACGGATTCCTTTTCCTAATGCGTCTTTATTTTGCTTTGGATTGGTCATTTTCTGAGCTTCAGGCTGCAAGCTACAAGCTTCAAGCCATTGAGAAATTAATTTTTGATTTTATTAATAAAACCTATCAGCATTTTTTGTTCTTCGCATATATCTTTTAATAGGTTTTGCCTTAGTTCTTTGCTTCCAAAATCAGCTGCTTCTGCAATCAATAGATGAGTT
>Ga0307508_10001287_pt1 | contig 28486 bp, 35 predicted proteins | sample 9_EM_MG_FD_203089 | JGI IMG/M metagenome (GOLD analysis project Ga0307508, IMG submission 203089) | Populus trichocarpa ectomycorrhiza microbial communities from riparian zone in the Pacific Northwest, United States - 9_EM | ecosystem: Host-associated > Plants > Roots > Unclassified | place...
CACCCAATTCAGTTCTATCTCCACATCAGCATGGTTGGGAATTCTACGGTACAGCGTGAACCGCTATTTGTAGTATAGCACAATAACACAGCATCAACACCCTCACGGTGCCAAGCCCGCTCGATCAAGTAGGGATCTCGGAGCCTTCCAGACTCTTCGTCCTCCAGAATTCTACCATGATAAATATCCCAACTCGACACACGACGGCCATCGATAACGGATGCCTCCGTGGTCACACTCTGATGGCTTCCCTTGTCATGTATCCCTTATCGGCGTCGAATACGGATTTGGCGTGGTCCCAGACGTCATTCCACTTTGTCAATACCACCGTCTTCTCAGCTTGCGACTTGTTCTCCTTGAGGATTTTGCTTGCTTCCTTGACGTCGGAAGCTGCGAGTTCACTGAGCGGTATGTCCTGCCTGTGGGTGAAGTGGACAAGGATCTCGATAGTGTCGAGAAGGGGAAAGCTGGCCAACGATGCCATGTCCCCCTATGTGAGCTCGTTAGCACACCACACACACCAGATACCAGAAGAGGGGCTCACTCCCTTGTTTAGACCGATATGAGTCAAGTTGGGAAGCACCTTGACCAATCCTGTCAACGAATCAGTTATGCTCAAACTCCGTCATACGCTGATAACGGTGGAGCGTACGTGCGAGGGGAGCAAAGATGCCTTTCAGAACGCGCACTTGGGTACAGTTGCCCTTGACGAGGGATCCGATGATCGTACTTCCATTTCCTTCCGTGCACACCACTTCCTCAAGGTTGGGACAGCTTTTGATGATCTCGTGCGCGGAGCCAGGCAGAGTGATCTTCCGCACGGAGGGAAATCGTTTACCTTCGAACCCGTTCTTGATAGCGGTGGTCATCTGGCTGTGTGCATGTATGACTGCCGGAAAAGGGTATTGAGAGTGGTGGGTCATGGAGAAAAGACGACTGTACCTTGAATGACGGAGAGGTTGGGCAACGTAGCGAGACAGGCTGCAAATTCCGGAATGATCTCAGCAGAGTGGTAACGCGTCAGAACGACAGACACCGTCCTAAGCGACGGTCAGACGTGGAGAACCCCCCATAGCTGTCACGCACGAACTGGATCAAGGGCAACAGATGTGGGCACGTTTTCAAGACGCGTACGGCAGCCTGGGTTGCTTCGCCAATCACCTTGTAGAATATGACGTTGTGCTTCGGGAGACTGGCTGTACAGAGTTCAACGTTCCGCCATGCCATTGCAAGGCAACGCGACCGCAAGAGTCGGGATGTCTTTGACAACGCGCGGAGGGTAGGCGTGCGGACGAGCGCGGTGGCAGGAATCACGGGTGGGTGACTGTCACACCCGAACAACACATGACGGTCGTCGAGAGTGGGTAAATAAGATAGGATCTCGTGCAAAACGTCGTCCGGGATGCGGTCCAGGCCTGGTCCTGTTTGGAAAGGGATGAATGGCTGGGGAGGAGCCGATGCACCGTCCGCGTCGGCACCATCAGGGGTCACCGGCACCGTCGACGCGGCAGTTGTTTTCGCGCGTTTGGATGGGCGCGCCATTCTCACCTTTGCTACTCAACGTGTCAGAGGCAAGTCATTTAATTTTTTTCTCTGTAGGGGTCTAATGAGACTTACAGGCTTGTATGGTAGGTCCTTTCCACAATTCTTGAGTGGGACTGAGAACTTGCGTTCGGGCGAGCACTTGGTAGGAGCGGTCCGACAGTGGAGGCTTTGGAAGAAGTCGATGGGCCAGGCAAGAGGAAAGGACCTACCATACAAGGTAAGTCCCATAAGTCTAATTCAAAGTCCGATAAGGAAACAAAGTGGAATCACGTGCTCCACGCAAAAGTCACCAGAATCAGTCACTGCTCCAGGCTCCAGGAGTGACAGCGCTCTCCACGGTGGCAGTGCGTTCCCCACGAACAATAAGCAGTTGACGATCGAGATCGGTTCCACAACACGCACACGCTCGCAATGATCTTCCGTGGCCAAACGCATTGCCTCTAGCTTGGTCTAGAACGTCGACCGTCCAGTGGCGACTCCGACATACCCACTGAACAACACAAAAACAAGCAGGAGAGCACATAGATATCCTCGTAGAGCCTCGTTCACGAACGATTCGTACAAAAAAAGATTGGGTCCTGCAGTTCATTCCATATGCATTTTTTTTCTTTCCTCGTAGATGCGAGCATAAATCTGTTTGAAAAAGTGAAAGATGGTGATGATGTGATGATGAAGCACAAAAAATGAAACAAACAGTGTGCAAAAGCAGAAGGGTCGGATACCCAATGCCAGGGGAACAGCGAAAAACTACAGGCATACAAATCGAGTGGAGAGGAAGAGAAAAAAAAAGCATATCGTTCCAACATACACTGGCGTACATCACGTTTGAAACCTAAAATCTAAAGGGTAATTAATAAAACAGATCCAATAGCGTAGGAGGGAGACGGGTATCATGATTCAGTCCAGTCTTTTTGGGTACACCAAGGGTAAGGCACTTACAGCAGATAGCACGAGCCATGATAACATGCAGGGTAGACTCGCCGTCTATTCACATGCAGTGGCAACACCGGACAAGGCAGATCGGACGTATTCACGAGTGGTATTGGCCATCTTCCGCTTCGCAAGCGGCCGATAAGTCTCGTTCCTGCGAAATACCATCTGTGCCACAAGCTGTGACATGTTGCCAATGACGCCTCGACGACGTGCGTGGTTTTGTGGTTCACACTCAGGGCTCCGCTCCTGGGAACACGTAGGAACCCCATCACCCAACTTGAGCCGAAGGAGGGCCCCCACTTCTTTACTTCGCTCTCGTTCTCGCTTCCGTGTTTTCCGGGCTTCGGCCCGTGTGAACAGGTCAACGTCATCTGTGAGTGCTTCCAATCGCCTGGCGGCACGCTCAGCAGCAATTGACCTCTTCCGCAGGTCGAACAACTTGGCTAACTCGGGATCCGTGATGTCCTCTGGCGAAAGACACAAATCGAAATCCTCAGGGGATGGAGAGCGAGGTAATGGTACGTCCCGCGGATCGTCGATAAAGAGGAGAGGCTGACTGGATGGGAAAGGAACGGGACGTGATGGAGTCGTGGGGATCCTAGGTATCAGCTCGTCGTCAATGTCCCCTCCCGGAAGCGACAGCAAGTGTTGTCCAGGCAATGCAAGTACTGGATCACTGGTCGGGTCACCTATCTCGATATCGGAATCAGGTAGACCAGAATAGGATCTTCGACTGGGAGAGGAGGGAACGATCTTGGGAAGCCCGTCATCCTCGAGATCGGGGAGATCTAGTCTCGATATTAGCGGCGAGTTGGGAGGGGAAAGTTCGTCATAATCGATCAACGATGTCAACGAGGAACTGGAGGTGGATGGAGATGGCGGTTCGGGATCTGACTCAGAGGGCTGACTCGAAGCCCAAGGTATACCTATCGGAGCCAACAGAGGGCAGGATGCATCGACATCGACATCGAGTAATGAAGGCTTGGAGCGTGAAAGGGGTGAAGGGTGGTAGTAATCCAGAGCAGGTGGCGCACTGGCATCACAGGGCGAAAAGAGTGTATCCAAGTGCTCCGACTCTGAAAAATCCGACGATGACGCTGTTGAGAGCGCCTGCGTGCACGGGGAATCCCAGCTCGGGGAGAGGGGGGAGAGGGGGAGATCAGATTGGACAATGTGTGGCGGCGAGGACCCGGGACCGGGATAGGACTCATCGGTGTCACATTCCTCAACTTCCTCGCCGTCTTGGTCATACAAGGGTATATCAGCGTCGGCGTCGGGCAAATTAAGCGTCGGATGGGGCATCGTCGGTGGCGGGGTGAGTGGCTTCTGAGAAGCCAAGTCCTGCCGACGCATGATCGGTGGCGAGTCGAGAACACCAGCGAGATGGGTAGAATACATGGATGCAAATTCGCCAGCATCTTCTGGCAGGGGAATGGTGGATTTTGACGTAGAAGCGCTCTCTGGTGGAGAAGGGTATACTTTGAGAACATCAGCGTACAGCACTTGCATTGGCGCACGCTGGGGTGCGTGGTTGCGGGCAGAGTTGATATGAGGGCAACCCGACTCGGGGTACGGTGCGATAACAAGAGGATCGAATAAATCGCTCGTCGTGTGCCACGAGCGAGAGGGCAGGGCGCGACTCAACGCAGGTTGAGGTTGCCAGACAGGCAACCGAGGTCCGTTGCGAGCAGGTTGCAAGGAAGACGACATGAGGGTATCTGTTGAAAAAGGCTCCATAGTATACGTTGGTTCCACCGATATTCAAGACCTTGAAAAAGAGGATGAAACGTGAGTTGGGATGCACTGATCTGGGGGGAAGAGGAAGAGCGCTGGTGAGGGGGGCGTGAAGCGAAAAAAAAACGTACAGCAGTCGGACATCAATGGCAAATGCACATCGCACTGTTGGACAGAAGAAACGGCGAATTTGCAGTCCAGAGAAGGACTTTTGGCCGCTCTGGCAATGTAGGGGACGTTGGGGCCTCGTGTTGGTGTGTGGCTGAGAAAACGTGTCGGTGATTGCCCCGTCGTATTCCCATTCTAGCATTATGAAGCACTACCGTATTACGCCTCCCCGCCTCCTCGACGCCTGGTCCATCAGCGTCTCTTCCCCTTCCGTCACATGAGGCTGTAGCTCATGTTCCGAAACACCACGCTTGCTCAGTGCGTACGCCCTACACGCCTCCGTGCTCGCCTTCAACTCCGGATCATCGTGCCGCAGCGCAATCACCGTGAAACCCGGAAAATTCAGCTCTACAATCTCCTTCACCTTGGGTAGCAAAGCTGGGTCAGGCGAGTACGTCCCAGAGTTGTTGTCGATCACGATTTCCCATTCCACGTCGTCATCCTGAACCGCGTCCGAAAAACGTGCCCACCCGCCAACCGGCCGCGGATGAAATTCGCCGCTATACCGCACCGCTTTCGCACAGTTGCTGTGCAACGCGTGTTTGGACGCAAAATCGACAAAGAACGCCGCCCCCGTTTCGGAAAACCGCAGCGAATCGTCATCTGTGGAAATGATGTACGTGTATACGGCAGGCTTGATGCGATGTGCGTGCGAGACCGTCCCATCAACTGATGAGCGACACATGCCTCCGCCAAGGAGGGTGAACACATCCTCGGTTGATTTGATGACCCCAAATGCATTTGATACAGATCTCGCGTAGAGTAAGCGATGACCAGCTTGGATCCCCGAGCGGAGTGCGATGGACGTAGGCCCCTGAAAGATAGCCTGTGCTGACCTGTAGTCGCGATTCCATTCCTGCACCTGATCTCCAAAGATGCACGGGATTCCCTTGATATAAACCTTCCAAGTCGTGTACAAGCGGGTGTCCCTCAGCTTCGTGAATGCGCCCACTGTGGGTGAGCTGTGGGACGAGTAATGGACGGGTCCATCAAACGAGTACGGAAGTAACCCTGGATCATCGTCGTGAGATGACCGAGAGTCGATCTTGAAAGTCGATGTCATCAGTCCGCCGAACGCAACATTCAAATGTCTCGGCTACCTTGAGCCAAAACGTTCCTCTGTTACGCATGTGCATGGGTCCTTGGATCTCTGCTTCCTTGGCCCCGGGGTATATCGTCGTCTCAAACTTTCCAATGAATTTGTCTATGGGCGCTTTGTGATCTTTATCCCGGACGATAACAGACAACACGGCCGTCGTCGGCACGTTCTTGACCTGCCAAATCTCGTTCCACACCGGCGTCAACGTGTTGAACTGCACTGACGACCTAAATCCGAGCCACCTTTAGATTGAGAGCCCTCGTTCGAAAAATAATAATATACGTGCATGTACGATAACCTGTCATCCAGGCTCGCATTGAAGAACGGGTCTGTGGTTCCCAGGACCTCCATCCTCGGGAGATTTGATGCCCCGATGAACTAGCCATCGCCTCAGACCGAACACGAGATCGAGAAGCAACAAGCACCGAGAACCCACCTGGATCATCACGTCGACGTACTTGGTTTCCACTCCAAGCCGCTCCTTGGCAGATTGAACGGCGCCGTCTGCCTTGGCCGCCGACCCCGCATCACGACCACGCAAGTGGAAGTGGTCCGCAATGTTTGCCATGCCTTGAAGCGGGTTTAGCATGGCTAGAATCGACGTTCAGCAAGAATAACCCTGTTACATACAGTAGCTTGCGCAGTTTCGATGCCGTTGGCAGCGCGCATCACGATGCATCAATAACGGTGAGGTCAGGGCACGGGTATCCTTAGCTAAGCACGCCTTGCGGCAAACGCGTGTCAGTGACGGAACCAAGACCTTAGATCTTAGAGTGTGCCCACTTGTTGCTCTGGTCAAGCAGCAAGATCTCGCGTGCTCATCCAAACTAACATCAACCATCAGAGCAGCAGCCGACGACGACGACGACACCGCCAGCTATTCTCGACAAGACCGCGCGCGGGTCAGCCCGATAATCTGTGTCCCTCACGCCCACGATTATTGTAAACTGCATTTCCTATTTTATGACTTGATCGTTCCCGGACGCCCCTGCCATCACGCACGTTCACTTTACATGGCGCATACCGCGAGTACGATCCACGACAGTGGGAGGAATTCTGACAACACCCCGAAGCACAATGTTTCCGGAATTCTCGAACCACTGGCAGTCCACTACGCGAGCCGTCTGCGGGACCAGCTCGGGTATTGAAAACGTCACCAGACGAGACGCAGGTCTATGCCGTCCGTACGAAGGACGGACCAGCTTCCAATCGTTCGATCCTCTCGGCGCTCGTTCTTGTGCTCCGCTTTATTCGCGCGTTTAGAATCACGGCGTGTGGACATTCTTCCCCGGAAGATCAGTTCGTGCGTCACCAACATGAGAGGGTAAAACCCTATTTATCATCAATCCTGATCTACTAAAATATGGGTACACTCGATTCTACGGGGGTGAGACATCAGTCTAGTTTTGAAACTTGGGAATGGCCTGTTTAGAGGGCCCAAGGCGTTGTTTTGTTCTCGTACGGCATCAGGATTCAATTCTCTACCGTGCTTTCGTCGTCCTTCAAAGCGCGGGTATTGAAATCGGGGTATCCAACGTCGACGTATGCGCGCATCCGCTCGCCATAGCGAATCGTGAGCCAAATAAACCTGTGTCACTTGTCATAACCCACGCCAAGATACGATCACGAGACACGTACAAATATCCGAACAGGGCTAAGATACCCGAGATACTGTTGGTCGTGGCGACACCGACGGTTTCGATGGAAGGGATAATCAGCGCAGATACAGGCGCGAGCAACAGTGATCGGAGGGCCCTAATGTAGGTCAACGAACAAACGACCATCCATCATCAAGAGCACGCCAATGGGGTAGGACATTAACTCACGTGATCGCGGCCATGACCTCGGCACTCCGAGAGGGCATGATATCGACGGTATAAGTCCCGATCGGAGTGACAGCCATGTCCACCTAATGGATGCTCGCATCAGTGCCAAAGATATTCGGAAGACAACCCACGCCGACGCCATTGGCGAAGAGGCACACGAGGTTGATTACCAGTCCGACCATCCCGTCGACGTACGCTGTCGTGAAGCCGGCCAGTATGACAGAAATGGGCACAAGCACAAGTCCCCCGACCCATACCCCACGAAGGCGATCTTCTGGGACCCATACGCCCTTGCGCTCTTCCTTTGCCCGTCGCAACACCGCATCGGAAATACGCCCGCCAATCGGGGCCCCAACTGTACATGTGAGTAAGATAAGATGTCCAGTAAGGCCGAGGACGTACCAAAGTTTCCAAAACCGCATGGGAGGAGAAGTGCACCGATCAAGCCTTCGCTTGTGATTCCATACTTGGCTCCCTTTGAACAAGTCAACGAGACACAGATACAAAGTCTTGTGCATACGCACGACAGTATATGCAATGGGTATCAATAGTACTACCAGGCTCCAGGATGTCAGTAATCGACTATCAATTATATGTCCACAGGACATACCAAAGTCCGAGATGACTGCAAAGGTATTCGCCAGCGTCTAACGAGATAAATGAGCTCATGGCGCGAGTGCTAGAATCCACCGAATAAAAAGTACGCACGATCGCCATGATGTTGGGGCTCCGTAGGAAGGTTAAGCATCGGAATGGGTTGATCCAGACGAACACCTTATTCCGACCCCGCGCTTTGTCGATACCGCGCGAACCCGGGTGAGCGGTTTCGGGGAGGAAGAACGCGAGTAACAACAGCTGTATCACACCCCACACGCCCAGTGAGGCTTGGAAACCGCGCCAGGACCAGTACTGAGCCAAGGCACCTAAATGGCCGAACCAAGATCAAGGTCTGTTAGAGACACCAGAGTGACGATTTACCTCCGATGGGCGGTGCGATCGCGAGTCCAGACAATGTGGCCTGGATGATAGACGTTAGTGTCATCAACGACAGACCACGAAGGGTAGACTCACACCAAAGTAAGTGCCCATGGCAGCTCCACGTTCCTCCGCTGTATAGATATCCCCGATGGTGGCGGCTCCGAGAGCATAACCACCAGCGCAACCGAAGGTCTGTACGAATCGCCAGAAGAGCAGACTGTTTAGATCAGTAGATGCCGCGACAGCGTAACTACCGAGAATACTAAAGGGCATTCCACAGAGGTATATCGCCCGCCGGCCATCTCATCAACAAAACCAAGGTCGAGGTTAGCCAAAAAGGATGTCAGATACGCAAGACATGTGAAGACCTACAAAACGAAGTGTACGCGGACCAGAACATGACACTAAGGGAACTTGCGAATACGGCCAGGCTTATGGCTAGACTGTGGATCCAGCTTTACAGGGTGCAACACAGACAACACGAATGACACACCTCACAGCTGCGGGTGTTGAGTCGAGGTCCTTGGAGATTTGAGGTATCAACGGGACAAAGCACCCACTGACGAACACTGATCGGCGATCCAGTTAGACACGAAAAGGGTCGAACTGAAATTGAAGACACACTGGGAAAGAGTCCAGTGAGGGACACGATGGCAAGGATGACTCGTTTTTGTCTACGGCTGAAGCGATTGTAAACATCCTCGGTGGGGAGAGCATCGCACTGGGCGGTTGTGTTAGGCTGGCCACCCAGCAAAGGGGTCTCTTCAGGACTCATGAGATTGCTCACTGAGACGCTGCAGAATCTTTAAAGTGCCAACGAACCGAATAGGTCTGAGTTTCTATAATTCCAAAGTTTGAACTCGGAATTTAGCCGATTGCAGGGGCGACGTGGATTGTTTTCGCTCCAAGCTCCGAACGTGTGTCGTCATTGACTTTTATGGTTAGCGTATCAGGTAATTCCTTAGTGGCTGACCAATCAGAGCTCTTTGTCGCGCGACACGTCCGCACGACCCGAAGCCATCGGGGCCGGTGAATCGTCATCTAACCAACACACGCCATGTCTTTGCCCTTCTTCTTTCAACTCGTCCCTCGCATGGCATACAGGGAAAAAAACATCCCACAGGGACTCAGCGTCAACTATTTTCCTTTTGTTCCTCTATATAGACGCGGCTCAGTCATAAACATTCGAAGCTGTCACATTTCTATATGAAATCACCGGTGTAGTCGGCAAGACAAGTCGGCGATGATCCGAATAATATGCAGCCTCGAATAATCGCAACATGGATCATTTGGAAGTGATATACGATCGTGGCAACAGTATAGTAGACCTCGCCTCGCCCCCAGGATTTAGTGTTCACCCTAATGAAATCGAACGAAAAGTGTCTTGCAATGCCGTCCTCGGGCACACGGCGCCGACCGGCATTCAACAACGGAGTCACCTCGCCGATCGGCTCCCCATACAGGTTAGATTTCCCCTAGAAGGAGTTAAATGAGAATGGAAGATACAGTATGGGCATACAGCCATACTATTTATATTTTGTGGTCACATAGAGCAAGTCTGTTCAATGAATCGATGAGCAATTCGACTAAGTATACCTGGAGGGGTTCGATAAAATTTTGGTTAATATCTGCTTGTAGTAGGATTGCACTACGATCCCTTATCTCGGGACACCAATAGGCGCAATTCTGAGCGATGGAAAAGGCCTTCCTAAAAAGGTAGGTCCACTCAAGTGTAATCCAAACTCCGATAAGTCCAACGCGATCATCCATCACGGCATCCCCGCAACTTCAATCATGAGCGCCACTTTGACAACCATTGCAGTGATCCGGTCGTTCTCCTCTCACCGGGTCATGACAGCGACAAAAAACTTGTTTTTTTCTTTCATTATTATAACGCCGAAGTACTAGGTACAGCAGCGCATTGTCTATCGTGCTGAGCCTACGTGACCATATGAACAAATTCGAACGTGATTTGGCAGTCGGCCAATCATCAATGTCAGCGCTAAAATGGAGGTTGTCTAGAAATGATGAGTATGTCTTGTCTTCTGCAGGTATGGTCGGACTGCCAATCGATGCCCAGCCTGAGACTTGGGCGAACCTGCTCAGCCGCTCGAGCAAGCATCGGACTTTCCTAAGCGCTCAAAGAGTACTCAAAGATCGGCTAGACGGAGCTCAGTCCTTTTTGGAGTCGCTTACAGTCTGCCTGGCCAATGAGAGCCTCCCAAAAGTGTCGTGGAACGGGTACGTTATTTTGACACTTTCCTGATGAACGTCAGTCTTGAGCTTGAGCTTTGAACGAGTCTCTAATAGACAGACTCGTAATCGCCGACTGAGACGGCGGTAACCTTGCTTGCACGTGTGATGCAGGAAACGGCACGCGTATAAGCGTTGTAGTCAAGATTTTGAATGACAGGATGCTTGCATCGACTACAGGGCATCGCGTGCAGGGACAGATTCTTTCCGCAGTTATCGTGGACGTCCATCGCCACTAGCCTCCAGCCGGCGGATCGATCGATCGATCTCTACGTTGCGTTATCGCGCACTCAGGGACGAGGAAACATCCACATTTTACGAGACTTGGACGACAGGTGGTTTACATGAAACAGCACGCAATTCACACCTGCTCTCGGCGGAAGATGGTCGTCTGGGGGGATTGGGCGGCTGCGATGAAGGTGTGGTGGGCGCGCACGAAGCAAACTTTAGCGTCGTCTTGTAACAACGTATCAGACCAGTGAACAAACCGACTCCGCCGAAAACTCTACGTAACGTTATGCTGCACTCTGGAAGGAGAGAACATACGGTTACTATTTCGTGACACTTCGACGACAGGTGGTTCCAAAGTTTCAGCCGTTCCTCCAGTTGTTGTCCGCGTATGATAGGGGTTGACACTCGTGACATGCTAGAGACCTTCAAGCAAGGTAATTACACCCCGGGCGTACATGCATACATGGTCCGATCTGTTGCCCAGTTTATGAATGGCGTTAATGTATACATATCATGGAGGGGTACATGGCAGTAGGAGATATATGATACAAACGCGAGACCCAAAGCAAAGAGATGGCATAACAAACCCCAGGTGGGTCAGGTCTAAGTGGAAAGAATACGATAGCGTAAGTGGGAAAATGTACCTTAGAGATGGTGTACAACCAGAGCCCAGCTCAATAGTGCTCCGGGAACGAAAATGGGGAAAACAAGTCATAGTTGTAAAGTCCAATCGCGTAAGCCTCGAGTGCCTGCGCTCGCTCCAGATCCTCGTCGGTCAGATTAAGACCAAAGGCAGAATCGTTACAGCGGAAAGTATCAGAGGGTATGCTGACTGCCGACGTACACAGAGAAGAGTACAGTTCGGGGGGAGCAGAGAGTGGCGACGAGTCGGATGGCAGGGTTGCGTCGATTGACGGGTTAAATGGTACAACATTGCAATCCTCACCGAATCGCACCTCAGGCTAGTGTAAGGAGTGAGTCTAGGTCTACTTATCGACAAGGATTACTCACGTCTGTCCGAGTTTGGTCAATGGAATATGACGACAGCTCCCGTGGTGGTGGTGCTGTTACCTGTGGCATGGGAGCAGATACCTCAGCTCGTTCAACCGGCGGATTAAAGCACGGTTTCTCCGGGGCTGCAGCTAATACGGATGGCATGTAGCTTGGTAGCACGGGGGGACGCTCCACGGAGGCCGCAGGGGGACTTTGGGAACGCTCGCAAGAGCTCTTGCTCGTCCCCGATACCTGCCGCTTCATGGGGCGAAAGCGATAATGGGGGTAGATGCGAGCGTGCTCCTCTCTCTCTTTATCGGCCAGTTCCTTGTACCGATCCTTTTCGGTGGGCGAGAGCTGCTTCCACGCCTCGGCAGCCCGCTTTGAGAGCGTCTTCACGGAGGCACTGTTGGAGTCGTGGTCGTCCTGTGACTCCTGAGAGCTCTGCGCATGTTCGCGCGAGTACTCGCACCGAAAGATGATGAAGGCGTTACGGGGGCGCGGAATCCAGCTAGGATCACGATTCCGGTTGCGCTGTGCTCGACGGTCGGAAGAGGGTGCAATGGCAGGGGGGGAGGCCCCCGTCAACGAGACCAAAGGGAGGGACTGGGATGGAGGGGAGCAAGCTTTCGGAAAGGAGGTATTGAGAGGGGGACAGATAGGACTGAGGAATGCGCTCGAGGACGTGATGGGGTTGATGGACACGAAACACATGTCCTGAGAGACGTTCACTTCCATGTCGTCGTCGCCAACAGGGGACCAACCATGGATGGCGTCGTTAGCGTTCAGCATGATTGAGAAACGCGATGGTGGTGGTGGTGGTGATAATGATGAGTCGGGTCGAAGGAAGATCGTTCCCAGACTGGTGCTCGCTGATAGGTTTATTAGCCCGGGGGTATGCTATGAAGTTGGGCTAGACATGAGCCATGAGAAATTTTTCTACAAAAGTGTAAACGGAAACGGATCGCCCACACAGATTTGTTTAGGAATGAAAAATCAAACCTCGATCACTGTAATATAACCGGTTATCTGGGCGACTGTGGGGTACCCTTTTGTTTGTATCATTAACCGGTAAATTGTGTGCACGTCATCCACAGAATTTAAACCTAAACAGCCCGACTTGTGAAATGACCTGGTGATAGACAATCCACAATGTTGAATTGTGGCGCACGACGTCAACGGACTAGGAGAGATCGATAGGGACTCGGTCCAGAAGGGGTAGTGGAAGCTTGACACATCCCAACGGTAAGTCAGAAACACAGGAATACTGTATCATAGGGAGGCGGGGAACGAATGGAATAGACCTATGCGCGAAACGACAACTTTGATCCACCTTGGGGTTGTGGTATGAGGCAATTTCCGGATAAGGCAAGTTCGACGTCGAGGAGACGTACCTGCATCGGTAGCCAAGCCGAATTTCGGCACTCGATAGGAGTACCCGGCGACAGTCCCATGTCTCAGACAGGTTCTTGTACTGGGAGGTTCCGGCGGGATGACGACGGGCCAGGTGACGACCGGTTGACAGCGCTCCACCAGCACAGTAATCTACCGCGTCAGATCTCTCAATGAAACGCTGCATTGTTGGACCAGAATGAACTAATTAGTCGTTCACCTCGTAGAGCAGCTCAACGGTGCCTTTGTTCTAAGTGATAAAATCGGCGGACGACGGCGAAGACAACTGACAGGCTGTGGAGGGAGATCTGCATTACCCCGGGCCGGCAGTGACACTGCCCGGGCCAATCGTTCTCCTGACAATTTTTGTACGCAGTACCACCCACAATGTTGACACGATAGTAACCGCCGATTCTTCCGTGGACCCATTGCCATTTGAATAGTATGTCAGGCAGCCTTGGGTCATACTTGAATCTTGATTCGACCACTACAAATTCGTCTTTCAAAACGGGTCCGTAGCAGTACGGCTGAAGCCTGCGAGTACAAGTATGACGAGAATCAGACGCCCACCTCGGATGAAGCACACTTTCGCACGTCCGTTTCTACCACGATCGCTTACCGCTTATTCTCGTACCGAGCATGTCAGAGACGCCGCATCCCCATGCACACGCGCAGTACCATCATGACCCTCACACACCACCCGATGCGCCCAAGGCGGACACCTACGAAACAGCGAACAAACGCCACTTTGATGCAACGGCGCACCAGTACGGCGATCACTCCAATGCCCGGCAGGCCCGCGCAGAAAAAACCGGACAAGCCATGAAGGACACCGGGTTGTTCAAGCGGGGCGTCACGACGGTCATGGATTTCGCGTGTGGAACAGGTGAGTCAGTGGGACGCCCCCCCTTTTTTATTATTTCTCGCTTCATTCTCAAAGGCAGTCCTCACACCACCCTCCGTCTTGCTGCCCTCCAGGTCTCATCTCACGCGTATTGGCGGCAGAGGACCCCAAGTCGATAGTCGGGGTCGACATCAGCCAAGGAATGGTCGATCAATACAACAAGGTCGTCGCCGATCACGGTATCCCACCCGAAGAAATGAGAGCCATCTGCGTCACCCCACACGAGGGCAAGTTGCAAGGGTTGGAAGGCGTGACCTTTGACGTGATCGTCGTGAGTGGATCGCTAGCACGGACGATTCGTCACCCTACCTTGGTCTCGCACAGTGTGCAGCTGCGTATCACCATTTCCCTTCCATCGACGAGGTGACAAAGACCCTCGTCGCGTATTTGAACCCGGGGGGGTCGCTACTCGTGGCGGATATTGTTCATGCAGAGTCGACGCATGAGGTATTCCCCGAGCGCGTTCATCACATCGTCGCTCACAGAGGCGGCTTTACGGAAGAGGACATCCGTTCCACGTTCGACAGGGCAGGATTGAAGAACATCACCTTTGAGATAATCGCACAGGGAAAGCATAATGGACATTCAGTAGACTTATTCCTTGCGAGAGGCGACAAGTAGGTTTTCAGTCCCAGGTATGCCCTTGTTAGTGTCGCTAGTGATACCGAGTGTACTATAGTCATGATAGTTCCAGGTATATGGTCAGTCATGTCAAAGCCAAAGTCCCTCCAAAGCGCTTCCGCGCGGCCACATCAACTCTGTCCTTCACTTCACGAAAGGCTTTCCACCAAGCCTTGCCTACAACTTCCGAAGTGATCCGCTGAGTTGCCTGATCTACCCAGGGCTGATCTCCCTCGTGTATACCCCACCTTCGACGCAGCAGGACAAGCCACCATCTCATCACAGCAATCGTCTTCTCCATACCCACATCGGAAAACTCCACACTCTGCACGAGAAATTTGCAAAAGAAATCGACATCCTTTTGATTCGGAGGGTGCTTCTCAAAGCCTTCAACCCACGCTTCGATTACGCGCTGTACGTCGTCCGTCTCAGTGAAGCAGAGTTTCTCCCCCTTTTGCTTGCCCTGCCGCTTCAGCGTCGGAGGATGGGGACGGTGTGCTTTCGGCGGCGGTTTCTTTGGATAAGAAGGTTTATTTTCGCGGGGCGCGCAAGTATCTTTGATCACGAGCCGCCGCTCGCTGAAGGTACCGCCCTTTTTAGCATGACGAACCATGATCAGTTGTTCGCGTTGCATCTCGACAGGCAACGCGGCAAAGACATCCGGGTCGATTTCCAACTCGCGTAGTTCGGTGTCGGAGACCCGCACCGCAGATGCACTCGCAGGCGTGTCGCGTTTCGCAAAAAGCACACTCCTCTTTGGCGAAAGGCTGCTCCTTGATTTAGGTGCAAGCTGTTGTGTAATACGTTTTACGTTTGGGCCCTTGGCTGCTCCTTTGGAGGAAGTGGTGGGTACGGGTGATGCCTCGACGACCATGGGCGAGTGCGATCGACGTTGATACGCGTCTTCCAATTCTTTCCGGATGTCTTCAGGTAGCGCTTCCAAAACATCCATGTCGACTTGTGAAAGGGACGGCAAGTCGTCCTGATCTGCGCATTTCTGCGCAGCTGAATCAGCAGTTATAGGTTCACCTTGCGAAGAGGGTGGCTGAATCACAAGCTCAGGCGTATCATCCGGTGGCGCCGGACCTTTCGACACAGGTTTTCTATCCGCAGCATGAAAGGGCAGTTTCGCTTGTCCAACGCCTCCGTTCCGGCTATTTTCCAATTTTTGGATGTGGATACCTATCCCGCGGAGTTCTGCCGGGTCGAAACCCCAGGACGTCACTAGTCGCCAAGCATGGTCTCCGATGTCCTTGCTATCGCCTGTCGCCTGGCCCTGCGCGTTCGCCAGCGCTATCTGCTTGTTGAACGATTCGCAGAGCCCATGGCCCATGAACTGGAGGTACTTTGAACTCCCCTTTCATTACAAGAAGGACTTGACGTACCTTTGGTGCCTCCTTGGGAGCACTTGGATCACGTTTCAGGATCTTGAGCGACAACAAGCGACCGCGCATAGAGATACTGTCCAGACGTCTGGCCACTTCCTCCGCCATACGATACACAAATTCTTTCGCTTGTTCGTTGTTCTCAAATCGGATGCCATACTACGTATCCTCAACATCGCTCAGACGCCACACAGTCAGATGGGAAAACACGCACGTTGATATCACAAGAAACCGACTTGCGAGGTTTGTCCGATTCGAGTTTCCGATCGTCGATGCCGCGGATAGCCCTGTAGAGCGTCTCTCCTATGCCCTTCCCAAGCGCTTCGCAAAGTTGAGCCTTGCTCCGCGTTATCAGCTCACCCAGGTTCGTCGCGCCAAGTTTTTCCCTTGCTTTTTGGCGTGTGGAATGGCCAAAACCATGCAGGTCGTCGATATCGAGCGGCTCAAGAACTTGTTGCACATCTTCGTGCTTGAGGTGGAATAATCCGGCGGGCTTAGCCCGGCGCGTGGCAAGACGGGCGAGCTGGATGTTCTCCGCGATACCGATGCTGACTACGGGGAAAATAAGCAAGGAACTGTCACAAAATATAATATGACTACCCTCGCATCCAGTGGCTTGTTTCACTTCAGCTCTGATGGTCTGTGCAAGGGTGACCGCAAAATCGTCTGCGGAGAACGGGGAAGCGAACCTCAGACGAGCGACAGCTGATGACACGTCTATGAGAGCTTCATCAACAGATACGGCCTGAAGATCGTCCGCGTGGCGCATCAAGATGGTATAGAATTGAAGTGAGAATGACTTGTATCTAGGGGTTTCGAATAGAGTGAGACATCTATCACGTGGGCCGAGTGGGTCCGCTCACCGCTCAAATTCGTAGGGAATAGTGACTACTTCGGGACATAGTTGGCGAGCTTGTCGCAGACTAAAACACACTGTAAGACAATGCATTAACATGCATTTAAACAAGGAACACTCGCCTCATTCCGTTTTTGATACCGAATGCCCTCGCCTCGTAGCTCGCGCTGGATATTTCACTCGTGCTCGAAGCACCACCTTGACTGCCTTGAGAATGACAAACAACAACGGGTTTCCCCCGAAGTTGAGGCCGGCCCACAAGGCCGGCAGAGACGAAGAAACAGTCGAAATCGCAGTGCATGATAACCCTCTCAACGTCCTCCGCTTTCTGCTTTCCCTTGGCTCGGGAAGGAGACCTGAGAACAAACCCCGTACTTCTCATGCTAAACTCGTCCGTAGAGTTCGTCCGTACACCAGAACTGGCGGCCCCGCCACCGTCGTCCGGAAGTGCGTCAAGCACGCCATTTTCCGCACGTTCTTGCGCCTCCGCCACGAGACCTTTAAGTTCTGCCTTCCAAGTAGACAGATGGTGTAGGCGCGAATTCTTGTAGAAACCTTCGATAAAGTCGGGCGCGATGGACGTGTGCGCCGCTCTCCACTGAGGATCAGCCATCACGCGTTCAGCCATCTCATTTGAACGGCGTGGAGCGTACTCGGGGACGCGCGCAGCGTCCTCCTCCCTGCCGGGGTCTGTTATATAGAGAGTTCGTGGGGCCCATGAGGAACCAGAGGACTCTGGCTCCAATCTGGCTTCTTCGTTTGGCCCAGCGACCCCCTCAGTGCTAGCGCCACCCGGACCGAACTGTCCTCCCTGCGGCATAGACGTCGCCGACGTGGGTTGAGCGGCTTGTAACTGTAGCGTTGCCTGACCGATCTGAGAGCCCTGAGATTGCTCCGACCTATCACCAGGACGAAAAATGTAATTCGTCCAGGGAAGGAGAGACCCGGAAGCGACGCTGTCCAGTAGCCATTCAGGCCTAACCACCTTCATATGCTTAAATTCTTTGACTTTGGCTGCGGTGAGCGAGCACGTCACGACGTGGGTCCTGTGGGCCAAGGTCACGCGCCCAAGCCCGATAACACGAGATGTCGCACGTACACGATCGATTTCTTATCCAGATACGGTTGGAAGACGCCGCCGTGCTGAACAAGAAGTCGCCTGATGTCCTGCACCGAGGGCTTCGTCCAACCATTCACCTAGATCCAAATTTCGTCGACACACGTTCACTTGCCCGAGGACATAGATAAGAATATGGGGACGCACGTATACGGAGATGCCCTTAAAGATGTTACTCTTCCCCTCGCCGCTCGCCTCCGTGTCCATACTCGCGTTCTGAATTTGCAACTTGGCACGTTTCCGCCGCATATACTCTCCGAAATGGCCAAATCGAGATGCGCCGAAGATGGCCCCATCTTCTTCGGGACGGTACTGCACCTTTCTCTTGGTACCTGTCGTGCTCGACGTGTCGACGAGGTCGTCGGGGCCAGGGATGTTGGAATGTTCGTGGTCGTGTTTCTGCGGGGTCCGAACATTTTCGGGGGTCATACAATCGGTTTCATCAAACGATATGACATCCCCCTCATGTATTTCCACGATATCCAGGTCTTCAAGGGGCTGAGGTGGATTGACTGGTGCTCCCGCCATGGAAGCTCCTGACTAAGGCGCCATGCACCATGTCCGGGATCCTGCCTTATTCGGCAAAACCTTCAGAAACAAACAAATGACAAACAATCCATGCAGACAGCACAATCGACAAGCTAACTACTAGTACAATTATAGGTAAGTAGTGTGGTATCCCAACGAAACCGTCCCCAAATCCTACAGAGATTGAACAATGATGGAAACGTCATCCAGCCAAGGTACGTCCAAGTCCAACGTCAACACCTTGGACACGTGCACCAGGTCCCCTCCAAGCCCCTGCCAAAGCAACTGTAAAGCCATATTGTCCATCTCACAGCACTCTGACCGCGAATCCGCACATTGCAACCACCGCTCGATCACGCTCCGTTGGTCCTCCCCACAGATGTCCGTAAACCCGTCGGAGGCCAACACGAGGAATTTCCGCAGACGCCTTTGTGACGCACCGAGGGGATAATGCGTCACCTCCGGCATGGCAGATATGTAAGGCGGTGTCGAGTTCCTGACGAGGAATTCTTCCCATGGGGACGTGTCATGACCGCCAGGGAAGAGGTTGTATAGGATGCGCCTTGTGAACTCGGGCGGTTGCTTGAACGGCGTATCCCCAATGCCTGAAGATATTGTAAGCCCAATCAGACGTAATCATGCAGAAGAAACATAACAGGCCGAAAGCCCTGTGACCCTAACTAACATCGAAAAGGAGCGATGGCACCGAGAACCCGGCCGTCGACGACACATTCGGGCTCTCCCGGATGCTCGCTCTTCACGCGCTGGACCTCGTTTCTGTTGGCGCCGTTGTGACTCGTGGTCAAGACCTCGAAATTCCACGTCCGGTGCTCCGTCTCCGAGATCATAACTGATCACAAACAGCATCAGTCAGCGAGCAATGAGATTGAATCCTCTGTGCCCACCTCCTTGACAGTCACCGAGATTAGCCAACCATAGGTTTTCATGCTCGGGGTCGACGAGCGCGACGAGCGCAGTGGTGCCATACATGCACAATCGTGCCTTCTTAAAGTTTTGCCCGCCCGTGGCATGATCGTTGAGGATGGCGCAGATCTTCTCGTCCGGCATATCTCTGACCGACTGCAGCCCGCCCGGAAACAGCTCCAGGACGTCGTTGGCAATGGCGTCGTCAAACGATCGAATCGCGCTGCTGAACATGTCCGCGATCAGCGGCGGTGGGATGGCGCGCCCGCGATGCTTCCGCGTGATCTCCTCGAGAAACTCCCGTGCTATGATGGGCATGTGATACGCCGCATGCTCCACAGTCGCGTCGCCGAGATGTCCTGCGAAGAAGAAAGAAAACGATGACCCTGTCAGATCCATCCCTTGACCACCACCGCCAAAACTCGCCATCAAACACGGCCGTGAATGTCCACGTCCGCCCGTCGATATCGATTCGGTGCATTGCATACCGGTCTTGACTCCTCGTTCCAGGGAACGGCTGGAAGTTGACCGCATCTGCGCGCCACCGTCCGCTGGCGCCGTATGACATGCTCTGTAGATCGGATGCTTGCGCGAGCTTTGCCCATGCCTCAGATATGTCAAGGCGGGTGAACGAGCGCGGCCAGGGACCATCTTCGGGACCACAGATGGACCCAGGGATATCGTCATACCATACTTGGGAGGACGAGGGAGAAGCCTGGGCTTGTCCGCCCACCACAGAGCCGACGGACATAATCATCACGTCGTTGCGGTAGAGATGGAGGGCAAACAGAAAAAGGGAAAGCACAGGGCAACGCTGGCTGTCCTCATCATGCTTAAAACAGTCGGCGCTTGCCCGCCATTACAGGACGGCCGCTGGGACGCCGTTATGGTGCGGGCATATACAGATTTACCGGTAAATTGTCCTTGGGTCCTGTGTACATGCACGTGGGTTGACCAAGAGGTAGGCTCGAACACACCACATCGAATGGACGCTCGTTCTCGCGGTCATTTCAACCACTCACCTTGCAGCCACATTCAATGTAGTACGTAACTTGTGCGGTTGCAACTTGAATGTCCATCTTGCTACATTAACTACCTGCATATACACTATATATGATGTAAGGGGGTAAATGGATACAGTGATGGTTGCAAGGGGGAAAGCGTGTCGGCAAGGGAGAAAAAGCATTCATCCATATAACCAATCCGATTTAATCGTGTTGTGCGTCCGTGTGGGGAAGAAACTCATTAAAATACCTGACAATGCAAAGGTAACCGTTTCATTTACGGAACGGGTTGGTTCCGCCCGTGTTCGTTGGCTTTACCCGGTATGATCCGCTGGTTGCTTCGGGCGACAGTCGAACTGAGGCTGCATAGGCCTCAGCATCCGTTTGAGGCTTGGGTGGAAAAGGTTCCCGTCTTGTCAAGCTCGGCTTCTTGTACACTGACGAGCCGAGCGTAGTCGAGGAAAATCGTGAGGTCATCGGGTTCGTCTTCACAGGTTGCCGGGGTTCAGGCCCCCGCTGTGGCATCCCAGTCGCTTCGGAATACAAAGACGCCCCAGATAACCGCTGAGAACGGTATGATTCGTAGTCATGCAACGCCTCCCGCTTAGACTCGTGCGGAGGGCTTGCGCTCGAAAATCCATACGCTTCAATAAGTTTCTCCAGGTTCCGGTTGTGTCGTGCCTCCTCTGCCGCACGCAGTTTCCACAGTGCGATCTCCTCGGAGTCCGGACGAGGCTCACTTGGCGAGCGTCCAAACAACCGTTCGCCGAAACGCATGAGACGCAGTCTCCAGTTGGACTTGTGGTTTAGGGCTTTGGCAGAGGCAAAAGCTGCCGTTTTCTTTGCGCGTTGTTTCCGGGCACGGCGGCGCCAGAAATACAAGAATGCGACGAAAATAAATGCACAGCCGAGCGCCATGAGGAGAATCTCCCACCACGTCAAAGCTTGCGTCGTCGTACTTGTAGGTGTCGAGAGACCTGAGATAGACGGTAGAGGCGAGGAACCAGAACTAGAGGAGGACGGGACGAGAACGAGCTCCGCAAGACATGCACCTAAACCTGGGACGACACTGGTTCCACTGCTGCAATTGGCAGCAACACATGTTCCCCCACGGAGAACCTGATTGGAGCTAGAACAAGCGAGACAGTTGTTCGGACCTGAACCCGAGCAACTGGCGCAGCTCCCATCGCATGACTGGCATGTGGACGAAGTAGTATCGAAGTACTGGTTTTGGCTACAGGTAGCTAGGCAACGACCATTTGTGAGGACTGGCAGATTCTTGTTGCAGCTTGAGCATTGATTGAAAGATCCGCCGGAGCAAGTCGCACAGTCTGGGTGACACGTGACACAAGTACCGGATGAGCTAAATGTGTTCGATGGACACGAACTGACGCAAGAACCACCAGAGGCGAGCAGACCATTATTGCAAGTTAGGCAGTAATTGGCGCTTCCAGAGCAGCTACTACACGACGAAGAACAAGCTGTCGCAAGAGTAAGCAAACATGCATGAAAACTATATTGGCACATTACGAACCGGTACAAGTCAGGTTATCCGTGGGAGATAGGAAGGTACCCGAAGGGCAACTTTGCACACAAGCTCCCTGGTAGAGGACATGACCAGGCAAGCAACCAGTGCACTGAGCCTGGTTGATTGTGGACGCAACGTTGAAGTTGGAAATTTGGCAAGAAGTACACTTTGGTCCACAGCCTACGAAAGCCAGTTTAGCCAGAGCTGAGAGCAAAGAAGTACAAGACTCACTGTCACACTCATGCTTGTTATTGTTGGCGATGAGAGATGAGCCCTCGCAGACACCGCCGCTGTTCGTTTGCACACAAGCACCGTTGAATGAGTAAGTGCCGGAAGCACAGATAACACAATCGTTCGAGGTGGATCCTTTGCACGTTTGACACTCGGGGGAGCAAGCTTGGCAGGAAGACCCTGCGCTGTAGCTTCCCGAAGGGCACACAGTCCCGCTGGAAGTCTGTTGTTGAACAGCATCGCAGAGCGTACGATCATTGGCGTCTTGAGTATAACCAGACCTGCAAGTTATGCAGTCTCCAGATCCATCTGCGCATTCAGCGCAACCAAGCGAACAAACTGTGTAGCGAGGTCAAGAAATGTCTCTCAGAACTCTATAAATCTACCCACTTTCACAGTTCCCGCTGGAATCGAGGAAGAAGCCAGACGCACACGCAGCACACTGAGTACCATTTGACGCGGAGGTCCAGCCAGGAAGGCAGGTGCATTGGCCATTGGCGCCGCACAACCCATTGATGCAGTTACAACTCGATGGGGGGTTCGCCACGACCGGAGCAATGCAGCGACCAGTACCGGCTATCCCGCCGTCACAAGACGTGCAGCCTGAAGGACAAGCTTTGCATGTTGGTCCAAAATATCCAGTAGCGCACGATTCGCAGGAAGTTCCACTGAATCCAGTTGGGCATGTGCAGGTACCCGAGGCAGAGCAGACACTATTTCCAGAGCAAGGCGGAGAACACGCAGTAGACTGCAAGTTCAAAAGGGAGAGAGAACCGGAAGCAGACTGGGGCAGTTGGCCGACGTCGGGTATCGAATTCCAGAGGATAACTCGGCTATTGCTACCTGCAGAAACTTCTGCCCAAACGTTTCCAGAGAGTGCCAATGACGATGCATCTAATGCAGATGCGTTCGCCATCGGAGAAGCTGGCAAACCAGTATAGGACCCTTGACCTGAGTAGAATGCCTTCGGGTAGACTGCAATGCCCGCCTGGAGTTGCACCGTAAGCGGTAATGAGACGGATGACTTTGAACTCGAGTTCGCGAATCCAGCTGATGGAGACAAGGAGGCCGAAGAAGACGTTAAAAGGTCATGGAGCAGTTGCGGGCTCGTCGAAGAAGTATATTGCCCGGGGAGCAAAAGCAGTGAGGTGGACTCTCCCGATGCTGACAAGGTGGTACCAACTGGAAACGGGAAGTGAGCAACGAGACTCCGCTGGACGAAGGTGGCTTACTAGTGGTATTCGAATAACCCTGAAGGCATTGACCAGCAACGCAGATTACAGAAGGTGATTGCGCGACTTGCAGGATGTTAGCGGATGGACGTCAGACTGGACAGTAAACCAATCTCACCTACAGACGCGCTAAAGGCAAGAATAATGGCAAGGATGCTCGACACCATGTCAAGCCAACGAACGAGTGTTATGAACGTGGAAGAGAAAGAGAAGGAGAGGGCAACGCGCTCCTGTGGGTGGAATTGGGCCTCATAGACATCCTTTTTGTGTACGGAGAATAAAGGAACTCGGTTGCTACTGGTCGTTGCTCAACAAAGAACAATGCCGGTGGAGAACAATAACTTCGGCTAATCGACTCCATTTCGGCCACCCGCGGTGTGGCTGTGCAACTGTTGGTAATGATTCCGTCCACAAGAAAATTGGTTACGGGGAGTGTCCGATTGGCACCGCTAGAATGGAGTCTGTGGTCGAGAACTGCGGAGTGAGCAGGTCGCTGACAACAAGGGTTACTGCTGAATTTCCATACTATTCCCGTTACCCAAAGTCGGTAGTCACAAATGTCACACTATCACACGGCTTGGTTCAGACTCCGCTGACATAGCAGGCCATCCCGCGAATTATGTAACGCATCTCGTGTTACGGCGGTCGTACTTTAAAACCCCCTCCGGCAGACTCGGCGGGCGAGCGACAAAAGCCAACCTCACGATCAAAAGAACTACTTCGTTATCTCTTGTTCAACTTCGCATACTAGATATAGTACAAAGACTGATATTTGTGAACTAAGCTAGTGAAAATGGTGTATATGTGGTGGAGGGCCGACTTGGAGGTAGGGGATAGTAGTCTCAGGGCGACATGCTTTGCTGTAGCAACTCTCGGTGGACTAAGATAAACTGGCCATAAATTTTGGCAGGAACATGCTAAATAGGTTTACATGTGGATGGGGATGCCGGTGTGCCTAAAAACTCCTAAACATTTTGGTTCCGGGATAGTCCATATACGAACTTGCAATACAACAATAGAGCCATGGTCCATGCAAAGAGAAATGAGAAGGCCCGTTAAACAAGCCGTTCTGTAGAAACGAAGCGGTGCCGGAGCGGTCTACAGAGTATGATCACCTATAAAGGCGCAAGCAAGTCAGTGATGAGCATGAAATCGACAGAGTCGGGAATAATTTATCAGCGAAATAAAAAGGCAATACATGTTTTCCGCAGCCAAATGCTCGGAACAGGTCTGATCGATATCATCCTTGAAGAAAGGATACAAGAGCGCCTACTCACCAAGTCATCACCGCAGAGTGAAGGGCATTGGGGGCATAGCTGTAGGTGCTGGCCTCCATCTCAAGCCCGAGCGTGCCGGAGAGAGAGACCCATACTCCCAATCCAATTCCTCTTCCCCATCACCCTCGCTGTCGGTTTCATCGGCATCTTCCACGTACACGCCAACTCCGACACCTTCCTCTGGTTCCAGCAAAACCTCTCTGCCCCCATGCCGCTCTCGGAGCTGAAGTTTCTTCAAGGCGGTAATCAAGTCCTCCGCCAGTGTCGCTCTGTTCGGTGGGTCCTCCCGAATTGGTTCCCAACCCACTGGAGGTGATCCCGGAGGAGAAATCAAGAAATTCTTTTCCAGTGGCGGAGGCCGCAAGAAATTATCATCGGATGGCGGTGAGCGAGTCATTAGTGGACTCCGGTCAGCCCGGAAGACCCGGAGAGTAGTTGAGGAACTAATAGTCTGATGAGCGGATGGACACGAACAAGGCAACGCCTTGCTCACCCATGGCTTGGTCGGATAGTTAACGGATCACAGTTTTGTTTGGCTTGCTCTGCCGAGTCTTCGCTATGGTAAACCACAATTATACGCGAAAAGCATGACAGTGGTGCCCATTGGTTGATCTCGCCGTACAGAGAAAAGAAGTCGCGGAGTGCTTCCAGAATTATGGGCTGGAAAAAATCTTGAGGTACCTGAGTGATCAGAAGGGTGTTTGTTGGTTCCGGTCCATTCGTCGGCACATGCGAGGGCGCATCGACTGAGGTGACAGATATCGAAGGCATAGCGGTAAGGTTGTACACTGTCTCGCGCTGGATGGTCGCTGTGGGTGTTGTTGTTTTTGTTACCTGTGATCTCGTCTTATATCCCTCTTGCTTACGTAATGGACCCTCCATACACCGCCTGATTTGTACGACACGCTGCGGCAGCGCACGACCCCTCGGCTGTGTCGCCCGTTGTACTTTCCGGTGATCCCTGTGTTCTCGTCCACAGTCGAGATTCGGGAACAATGTGCGGTGTTAGAATGCGGTTACGCCTTCTCTCTGGAATGTTTTCAGAGACGTAGACGTGTGTCTCGTCACGTTGCTATGTTTCATTCTAACTAGTATCAAATGATGATCGCGACTGCTTTAATACAAGAGTGAAATATCGATACCCTGATCATGAGCTGGCCATCAATGAAACTGTGGTATCAAAAACTGTGAAATTTAAACTCTACAAGCATCGAGCGACATCATCCAGGAAGTTGACTCGGAGCTCTGTAAGAGGCTCATCAATCTGACTCAACCCGCATCCTCTTCTGAACCGTATCCTGTTTTGCCTTAAGGGCCTGTGTGCGTTCTTCCTTGGAGGCATCGTATGCAACAGTTACCTGATTAAATCTGTCGACCAATGATTAACATCGGGCTGTGCAAACAAACTTATAGCGCTTACGGATTATCTGGAGATTTCTGGAATTGCTTGTGCAAGATGTCCTGTAGGTTCGATGCCGTTAGTGGGCTTTGATCCAATTAAAAAGCGGTGTTGAACGTGTAACTGACAAGGTATTGTTGCAACCGCAAGCCAGGATGCTAGCAAATCACGATCAACGCTGTGCCACTGCGAGGCGGAGGCAGGTACTCACTTCAACTTTGAGATTTGGAAGTTCTTTTTCTTTGTAAGCCTCGAAAGCGGCCTGTACCTTACTGAGGATTTCGGATGATGTAAAAGCTAGAACTAAACCAACCTTGAACCTCCGCTACGGAGCAAAAGGCGAATGAGCAGGTGTGTGACAGATGAGTCGACAACGACGAACCTCTGGATGCCGTTCGATGCCAGCAGCCTGCTGGCCAACACTCGCCTTGTCCGTCTTCGCGGTGACGACTTCGAGAAGATCAAGTGCGTTATCGATTCCAGTCGCCGCATAGCTTTCCACTATCTCTGGGGGAGCACCATTCGACTTCTCTGGTTCCTTCCCAAGGCCCCCACCCGCAGCAATTGCGCCAGGCCCCGCAGGCGTGGCAGCCTTCGTAACCTTCTTTGCTCCAGCTTTGGGCGAGTTCTTAACCTTTGATGGCGCAGTTGTCTCCTCCTCGGCAAGTAAACGTGCCCTCTCGGCCTTGCGCGCCAAGTCCTCGCGGCGTTTCGCCTCTCGCTCCTCCTTTGTCTTGTTTGTCTTGGCACCTTCAGCCCATTTGTCGGCCTCCTTTCGTTCCTGAGGCCATACAGGATTAACCGTTAACCGGCTGTAGTGGTAATGAGATCCGAGTACCTTGTCAACCGTAGCCGCCACCTGCTTCTTGGCTTCGTTCTCTGCCTTTTTAGCACGGCCGCTCTCTTTCTTTGCGTTACCGCCTTTGGGAGGCATCGTTTGTTATGGCTTCAAGAGTCAAGCTGTGAGACCGAACGTGTGTTGGCCGTGTGGTGATGAGTAGCTGTGCAATGACTCAGATCTAATCTAATCGGGCAGCTGGGTCACACACCGCTCGTGGCACAGCTTCTGATCACACATAAGATTCCACTGTTTTTATTCGTTCCAGAGTTCTCCCTTTCAACATCAACACTCACCTTTCGAGAGAAGCTTTCCATTTTTTTCTTCGCACCTCTGCTTCAGCTGACGCCACACTATAATGGGTGACACAGCAGTGGGCAGGTGGACTGCTGGTGCGAGTTGTGAGTGCGATAAGATGATTCTCGAAAGACCCTCCTGATAGATTTCCTGGATTAGACGGTCCAGTGTTATCTCAAACCGATCTCTACCTACTCAATACCGAACTCCAATTACACCCTATCCTCCAAGGCTCGGATCATAGTTTCCAGCTCATATTCAATCTCGTTACTGGTACGATGAAGCCTGTCGGTGCAACTGGCTGTAAACCTCATGTCTTGATCGTTCTACCAGGTTCGACTGGAGGATTCAACAGCGAGGCTCGAGATCGAGATATCCCCTTCACTGCCAAAGATGAACCCGCCACACTGCCGCGTGTCACGGACCTCATCATTATAACCGAACTCAGCCCATGGTGCACGATCGTTCATAATGATCGAGGCGTCACCACAGGCGACGTCTGCGGTACGCTATGGAAAGAGTACGTCCCTCGAGCATTTCCTTGACTCATAACAGATCAGCTGACGATTTGATAACGCGGAACTAGGTACACTGAGAATTACATCACGGAAGCAGAGTTCTCCTGCCTTCCAGCTCGATTGCAAGAACAAGTCAAGCGAGTGGCTCAGAACAACAACCAGGCGGGCGGAGGGTGGCCCGGGGCGATGTACTATAATACACCGCAACCTAACCGCTACAAACGAGTTGGTAAGTGCTGTCTTTGATCTGAGTTCTATGCACGTGTTTATGTGCTGGCTTCGCAGACTGGCTTAGGGACAAGATATTTTTTGAAGGGCTGTCGAAGAAAGATCACTATATCGGAAGTCGTCTTGGGTTCAAAGCGCCCAACATTTTCGTGATGAATCTAGCCTCGTGATCAATACTCGACGTCTTCCTGTGCATATGCTGTCTTAGATTCTTGGTTCATATATCATTCGCTGTGCAATCATCGCAATTACTTCAGCCCCACTAGGCGGTCCATTTTCTGTGTCGCTGCCACCTGAGTTTAATTCGCCACCCCTCGTCCTTGGTCTCGGTTCAGGACTCCTGAGGATCCATGACATGCATGTAGTTCATAGCTGTGAGGTTTCATTCGTTTAACCCTGACACATGGTGCTTCCTTGTTGTCGCAAGGGGTAATAGTAACTCGTCCA
>Ga0307508_10001288_pt1 | contig 28476 bp, 30 predicted proteins | sample 9_EM_MG_FD_203089 | JGI IMG/M metagenome (GOLD analysis project Ga0307508, IMG submission 203089) | Populus trichocarpa ectomycorrhiza microbial communities from riparian zone in the Pacific Northwest, United States - 9_EM | ecosystem: Host-associated > Plants > Roots > Unclassified | place...
ACTGGCCGCGGAACACCGGATCGCTGATGCCGTCAGTAAAGCCGAAATGCTCCTTCGGCGTAGCGACCATCGCACCATTCGGCCCAAGCGGCGCCATCAGCGCGCAGCTGTCCTGCCATTTGCTCTTGCCGTCCTTGCCGTGCCCGTCGAGCAGCGAAACGCCACCCTTCGACGCCTTGGTCAGCCCTTCGAGCCAGGTCATCCACTCATCGAGCACCGGCAAAGGCTTGCCGGCCGCATCGGCACCGATGCTGAGCGACACCCAGAGATGGACCTCGCGGTCGTGCTGCTTGCGCTCGTCGCGCCAGATCGGGTCCCAATGTTCGGGCGCGCTGCCTTCGACATCGCCGAGAATCTCCGAGCGGCAATGCATGCCGTCGATGAACTCATCGGGCAGCTGACGAAGCGTCGCGGTCGGCAGGTTCAGCGCCCGCATGCCGAGATAGGACAGGCCGAGATTGAGCGTGATCGTCGGCTTGATGACGACGCCGGTGCCCTCGTCCTTGTCCCAGGGCTGGGCCGTCGTCACGCGCGGGCGCAGACCCTGGATGAAGGCGCGCCCCGCCTCTGGCCGAAGAATATTGTAGAACAGATGCCGCGTGTACGGGAACCCGAACCGGCCATAGGGCCGGTGGATATTGCCCTGGATATCGGCGAGGTCGAGGTGGATCATTTCCCCGGTCGTTTGCCCCGTCATTTCCCCCGTCATTTCGGTGTCTCCAGCGCGGGTGCATGGCATTCGCCGGCAGCCTGGGTCGGCCCGGTCAGGTCGTCAGGCCGCGCGGTCTTGAGAAAGGTGCCGAACCGCGCATGGAGCTCGGCCGGGCTTGCGCCCTGAGTGTCGATCGCCAGCTTCGTCAAATGCTGCTGCAGGAACAGCGATTTCAGGATCGAGGGCAGATCGCTGTTGGGCGCGGTCGGGAAGGGTTTCAGCCCCTTCTTCATGAAATAACGATAGGCAATCCAGGCCGCGAGCGCGACGACCAGCAGCAGGATGAGCAGGGGGAAGCCGAAATGGAGGACGATCCACGAGGCCCAGCGTTGAACACGGCCATAGCAGCCGAACCCGCTCAGCACGATATCGAGCAGCAGCGCGATCGCCCAGGCGCCGGCCGCCCAGCCCACTAATTTCACCGCCAGCTTGGCGAGGCTGAACTTGCTCACCTTTTTCGGCGGCGCGGGTGGTGCCTTGAGCTCGTCATGCGCCCAGTAATCGTTGAACGGCATGGTCGTTTCGACCTGGCAGCGCCGGATATAATCGTGGAAGCCGTCCGCTGTGGTGACGCCCTCAAAGCCGACGCAGTGCCCAAAGATGATCGCGAGATCGGGCTGCATCGTCGCCCAGAGCGCGTCGGTATATGCGCGCACCGCCGCATCGCCATCGACATGCTGGGCATCGAGATCGGCGGCGAACACAAGATAGGGATGGGCGAACCGATCGACCGGCTGCGGCACCAGCGGATCCACGCCATTGATCACGCTGACGATCGTATCGCCCGAGTTGCGGCCGTTATACGCCGGCCCGTCAATGATGACGAAGCGCGCGAGATGGTTGATCGTGTTGCGCGAAAAGGGCGATGGCCACGCATCTTCGGGCGATGCCGCGGTCTGCTTGCCGAGCGGCATCAGCGCCAGCTTCTGCGCGAGCTGCGCGCGGTGCGAACGTGAGCGGCCCGGGATCGCGTCCTGGATGAAATCGGTGCGGACCGGCGCCAGCACCGTCAGGAAATAATGGCCGCCGTCGAGATTGGGCATGTCAGCTCCCCTTCTTTGCGGCGAGCGCGTTGATGAAGTCGCGCCGGGCGGCATCGGCCGTGCGGGTCGCCACTGAAGCAATCGGCGCATAGCCCGGCGAGGCAAGCGAGTTGGCGAGCCCGGCCATCGTCGTGCGCCACGCCGCGGCGAATGCCTCGACATCGCCGCCGGCATGGACCTTGGCGAGCGCGAGGACCGCCTCGCGCACCCGGAGTGCTGCCTTGATGTCGCGCTGCGCCGCGCCCGGCGTTGCATTGTAATAATAGGTCGTATGGATCTGGTTGGTGCCGATATAGGCCTTGAAGGACGAGATCGGGATCGAGTGCGGATATTTGGTGCTGGCATACCAGAACATGTCGAGCCCGCCCGGAATGCCGTCGGCAAAGGCATCGATATACTGGTCCCAGGTGCCGTTGAAGTTCGACAGGAACAGCATGTAATCATTGTTGAGATGGGGCATGCCCTGCGGCGCGCCGGGGGTCGGATCGGGCCATTGCTTGCGGCGGATGATCACCCAGCGCGCGAAATGGATGAGTTTCAGCCCGAGCAGCCCGGAAAGCTGCTGCGGCATCGCCCGTGCCACCATGAAAATCAGAACCTGCAGCCAGGTGCGTGACGGCCGCATCGGCGTCAGCACATTCATGCCATAGGCTTTGCCCGCGATGTTCGACATTGCCCTTATCCCCAAGCCCCGAAACACCAAGGTGCCGCCGAGGCGGCTGGCGTGCAAGGGGGATTAGAACCAGAGCGGCGGTGGTGGGCGATTGTGGCCCTGTATGCGCGGCCCACACGAAGGACGCTGGGATGCTGTCGTTTCGATCCGCTATTCAAATCCAGTGCACGCGGCCGATCTCGCGTGACGTAGATTGTCGAGTGCGATGTAATCGCCGATCTCGATCAGGTCCCGACGCGCACCCGGCAGAATGACGAGGCGCGCCAAGGATCAATCCCTGTGCGCGAAACGTGCCCGCAACTCGGCAAAGACTTCTTCGGCCGGTATGCCGGGCCCACTTTCATCACCCTCCCGGATCAAACCGCGCAACACTTCGAGATCACGCAATTCATTGGTGCGCTTGCACGTCCAGTCGCGCAGCGCTTCCCGCACGATTTCGCTGGTCGAGGCATATTCGCCGCTCTCGACGGTATGGCGCAGGACCGCTGCCTGCTCCGCCGAAACCATCACCGTCACGCGTTCCACACCGGCCATCACAACGCCTCACATGCACATTATTGCATACGATGCGGCAGACACCCCGTCCAGAAGCACGAGCCGGCGCGGGGCGCCACCATGTCGCGACGCGGGTTTCGTCTGATTGATATCAAGAAAAATGGTGCGGGCGGTCGGAATCGAACCGACACTCCTTGCGGAACCGGATTTTGAGTCCGGCGCGTCTACCAGTTCCACCACGCCCGCACGACGATCGGGTGCCTAGCCAATCCGTTCGCGCCCGGCAAGTCACCCGGCTGGGCACGATCCGATTATTCTCGAACCCAGCCTGTGCGGCTTTGGGCAATTCCCTTCAGCGGATCGCCCGGCGCGGCGGCGGGCGCTACCGGCGCTCGCGTATCCTCGGCTGGCGGGCGGACCGTCCGCGCGCCGGCGGAGCGTCGACGGGCGGCAGCGGGAGCTCTCCCGCAATCCGCTCCCGCACGGCGTCCGCGACCCAGCACTCCGAGACGCCGACATGTCGCGCGAACGTCTTGGCGAAGCCGATCGCATACAGAGGCGCACGAAAGCTGGCGAATTCGGAGGCCTCGATCGCGGCGAGAAAACGCTCGGAGATGCGGGTCGCGGCGGCGACGTCCCGCAGCGTATAGCCGCCCGCCTCGCGCGCCCGACGCAGCGCTGTGCCGGCGTCGCTGACGCCTTCCGACGTCGCGATGATGCAGGATTCAGATGATTCCGCCAGCCCCGGTTCGGCGGCAACGAGCATTGCCATGCGCGATCTCCCCACCCGGGATAGAATGTTGCGCGCCCGTATCGATTTACGCAACAGAAAAGTGAGGCGCCGCGGCAGGAAAGGAGCCATTCCTGTTGGAATTCCTCGAAGAATCCCCTGACGGACCGTTACCTGGCTGAGCGATGGCGATCGCAGCCGCAGATCAGGCTATTGCGCCTCTGAGCGCTCGTCCGCGCCGACCTGCGATGCGGATGGGCGCCGGCCCCCGCGATCGAACAGGAGCAGGAAGGCGGTCAGCAGGATACGCCCGGCGCCGATGGCGATATAGAACCAGAGCTTGAGGGGTCGCCGCATCGCGCCTCCGTACAGCAAATCCGACGCCGTGCCTCGGTTTTTCTCGCGCGATCAGCGATGCCCCGCGACGAGCGGGCAATTGCAATCGCACCGCGCGGAAGGGCCGAGCAGCGTCGCGCAGGCATCGATCGCGCCGCCGCCGGCCCGGGCCGAAACGAAGGCGACCGCGCGATCCGCCCTCCGCTTCTCGCGCAACAGCGCGACGAGGCCGCTGACATGCGCCGCCGCGTAGGAACCGCCATTGACGAGATACCAGTGCCCGCCCGGCTGGGTGGTCATCACGTCGCGGCCCGGCGCGGTATAGACGCCAGCCGCGTTCGTCGCCTCGTCGGACACCGCAATCACGCCGGGCCAGGAGGCCGGGAAACCGCCGCCGGGCACAGCGCGATCGAACGCGCCGACCACCGCCGCGCCGCGGCCAAGCGCGATCTGGATCAGCCGCCCGAGCAGCCGGTCCTGCGGGCCGCTAAGGCTCATATTGATCACCTGGGCATTATGCTCGATCGCGAAATGCAATGCCTTGGCGAGGCTCAGACTGTCGCAGACCGTCACCGCGGTCGCCGGGGGTTGGGCTGCGAGCTGCCAGCAGGCCCGGAGCGCCATCAGGTGCGTGCGCGGCGCGACCCCGACGATGCCGACGCCGTTATCCGCCCTGGCGGCGATCACGCCGGCCACGCCAGTGCCATGCAGCTCGGCACCGGCCACGCCTCCGGTGGCGAAATCCGCGCTCAGGCTGATCTGGCCGGCAAGGTCGGGGTGATTGGCCTCGATCCGGCTGTCGATCACCGCGACGGTGATGCCCTTTCCAGTGAAGAGCTGGTGGAGTTCGGCGAGCCGCCATTGCCGGGCAGCCGGCTGCACGGCGAACAAGGGATCGCCACTCCCTTGCACCGCTGGCGTGGCGCCCTGGGTGCGATAGACATGCATCGGCTCGGCCCAATCGACTCCCGGCTCCCTGGAGACAAGAGCCGCGACCGCCTCGGTCGAGCGACCGTCCGGTACCGCCATCACATAGCAATCGAGCCCAAGCAAAGGCATCGGCCAGTCGGTAACCAGCGCCAGGCCATGATCATGCGCGATCCGCGCAGCGAGACGGCGGCGTGCGCCATGCGCGGGATCGTCACCATAGCCACCGCCGCCATAACCGCCGCCCGGCCGGTAATGCGGCGGCGGGAGGCGCAGCAGCACGAGGATCTGTTGCCGGCTCGACGACACCGGATCGGCACGTTGGGCGTGGGTCGGGGTCGGAAGCAGCGTCGCGAACACCACCAGGCAGCAGGCGACCAACACGCCAAGCGCGGCGCGGCGGATCGCATAATACCAGGGCTGCGGCTTCGACATATCGTCCTGTCTGCCGCCATGAGGGCGGATGATTCGGCTCATTTCCTGATCCTAGCACCAGTCGGCGATCATCGCCGAACAGGGCCGGCCTCGAATCCGAATCCCCGGCCGCGCCCCGCCCTTCATGCCGTCTGTGCTGCGACCGGCCGAAAAGGTTCACCACCCTGGGTGCCAACGGCGCCCGAGGGCCTCACTGCACGGTGATCGTACCAGTCATCCCGAACATGCTGTGCATGAAGTGCGCGCAGTGCACCTTGAAGCTGCCCGTCCGGTTCGGGATCAGCCGCACATCGACTGACCCGCCACCCTCGACATCGACACCGCCATTGGTGATCTTGGCGCGGTCCTCGGGTGCGACAATGCTGCCTGCGAAGAACGCCTTCGCGACGAAATCATGTCCGCCCGAGGAGGTGTTGACGAAGTGGATCCGATAGACCGTGCCGCGCTGCAACGCCTCGGTGGCGGGCGTGAATTTGAAGCTGCTCAGCTCGATCGTGATCGGCTTCGCCTGGCTCCAGTCGGGCGTCTGCGCGGCGCCAGTCGTGGCGCCGAGCACCGCGATGAAAAGGCTGGGGATCAGGAATGGAGTTATCGCGCGACGCACCTGCTTCTCCTTTTGAAACGCACCGGCTGTCGCCTCAGGGGGGAACAGCGCCAGCGGATGGTCGGGGGCTTCCCCTTCACCCATCCCGGCGTTGGTTCCGCCCCGACGCGGTCCGGTTCATTCGCCGCGACGACGCGCTCTCACAAAGCGCCGGGCGGTTCGCCCCAGCGCCCTGGCCATATCCATCTTGAACCTTTTCCGGCCGCTGCGGAACCTATGGCAAGAACCCGCAGGGCCGGCAGTGGGCGGAACGCCGCACGTCTGCACGAACTTGCTTTATGGCCCGCGTGCGCGTTTCCCCTTCGCGCCGCGGACCACCCTATACGAGGCTCTGCGCATCAACGGGGCGGAGAACTCGCCCATCCGCCGTCAGAACATCGGATGCGCGTTGGCGGACTTTTCCGGCACGGGCTGATAGACGTCCCAATGTTCCGCGATCCGGCAATTTTCGACGCGGAAGATGTCGACTACGGCGGCGCCGCGATCCGTGGGCGAAGACTGGCCATGCGAATGGACGGCGACGAATTTGCCGTCACCGATGATCCGCTCGATCGTATAATGAAGGCCGGGCTGGCTCTTGAAATAGGGCTCCAGCAGCGCGATCGCCGCATCGCGCCCATCCGGCGCCAGCGGATTGTGCTGGATATAGTCGGGCGCGACCCAGGTCTCGAATGCCTCGCGCACCTTCAACTGGCCGTAGAACAAGTCGGTGAAGCGCTCGACCACCTGTTTCGGCTTGAGCTTGCAGGGCGTCGCGGCCTCGGCGGGTGTGCCCGCCACGGCGACCATGACGGACAGAATGAGCAACAAAGGCCGCATGATTTCCACTCCCCTCGCTCGGGATTCGCCCCGGCATTGCTCGACTGATGCCGTGTCGGCGGTCGATTGGCCAGACCGTCCCGTCCGCTCCTGATCTTTTGCTCAGGTGAACAGCGCGGTGACAGCCTCGCTGTTCTGCAGCATCGTCCAGGCCGTGAGGTTCGCCAGGAAATTGACCTGTTCGGGCGAGAGTTCAGTCTTCAGCGTGCTGTAATGCGGGAATTTGTGGAGCAGCATCTCCTTGTCCAGACTGAGGCGCACGCGTTCGGTCATCTCCGCCCGCCAGGTCTGCGCCATGCCGAGATACATCCACAGCATCGTCACCGAGCGCCCGGCCGGGATGCCGAACCAGTCATTCTCGACAGTGACGAGCGGCTGGGTAAAGACCGGGGGATTGCTCTCATTGCCGCCACTGCTCTGCCACAGGCCGTCGCGCAGGGCGGTGAAATCGCTGCTCGCGAACACCTGGTTCATGCGGAACAGGTCGCTGGTGTCGCTGCTGGTGAACAGCTCGTAGCTCAAACTCTTGTCGCTATAGCCCTGGAAGCCGAACAAAGCCGCGACCTCCTTGTCGACGATCACGGTGCCGTTCTTGTCCTGCGACATCGGTGTCGAGGTATTCACAAAGGCGATGATGCTGGTCACTTCGGGATAGAGCAGCATCGAGGTGACGCCGGTATTGTCGAGCGAACCGCCATCGGCGAATTTCTCGCTCGCGGTGGCGCCGGTCGGGGGAGACGCGGGCGACCAGTAATCATAGGTCGGGACAAGGCCGGTGAGCACGGCAAGGCTGCCCAGCCTGCCCTTCACCGCATCCATGCCGCCGGTCTCGGCAGCGACGGCAAGGCCTTCGAGCGAGGCAGCCACCTCGCCCGCGTCATGGCCTGCCGTGGCGAGCTTCGCCGCCGCCGAATCCTTGTAGAGGCGGAGCGCCGCGGCAAAGCGCTCGGGCGAGCGCGCCCAGTCCCTGACCTGGCTTTCGAGCGCGGCGGCAAAGGCGGCGCTGCTGGTGCCCATGATGTCCATCAGCGACCATTGCAGGCTCTGCGAGATCGTCGCCTTGGGATCGTCGGGATCGTCATCCGACAGCGAATCGAAGGTCGAGTTGAACGCGAAGGAGGCGACTGCGCCGCCGCCGACCGACTGGCCATTGGCATCAACGGCATCCTGCGGTGTTGGGAGCATGCCGGTCAGCACCGGGGTGCACTGCACCGGGGCGAGCAGCCGGACAGCGCTGCTGTCGGGGCCGCCATCGGGAAGCGTGACGAACATGCTGCAGATGCTGAGCAGATAAGGGCGGTTCTGCCCGGAGACCTGAGCGACCAGATAGGCCGGCACGTCGTCCAGCGCCGGGTTCGGGCCGGTGACGACGCTTTGCAGAGTCGCCGCATCCTCGGAGAAAAGCGTCGATGGCTGATAATTGCCCGGCGCCCCCGGGAAGAGGCCGTAGGGCCCGAGCAGATGAATGCCCATCAGCGTCTGCCAGAGCATCGACGACGGCACGCTATGCAGGTGCAGATATATGGCCTGGGTGGCGAGATCGGGAAGCGAGAAGCCGCTCGAAATCTGGCCACCGATCCAGTTCGGGCCGGACGTGCCGAGAATCGTCTCGGTGAGCGACGCCGGTGGCGTGTAGGTGCCGAGGAACTCGGCATCGGTTACGGTCGCGGGCAGATAGGTGAAGGGAACGCCGATCCAGCCGCCGCCTGACACGGTCGACATCGCCGTCACCTGATCGAGCAGGCTGTTCGAGCCGGAGGTCATCTGCTCCAGCGCCTGGAGCTGCCCCATCGCCGCCGCCATCGCCCGCGAGCCGCCGCCGCTGAAGCAGATGCCAACGCCGCTGGTGGATACGCCCGAGGGCAAGCTGGCGGTGGTCGCGTCGCCCAGGATGATGGGCGTGACGAGAGAAGCCGATGATGGACCGGACATGGACGCGCTCCCCATGAAACAGAATCACAGTCCAACGCCGCCCGCACCGAGCCTGCCGCCAGGACCGGCAAAAGATGTCGCCGGCCCCTGGGCGAGTCAATCAGCGCAGAGGGAACAAGAACCAATCCGGTCTGAACTTCGGTGGATCGAAGATCGCCTGCCGTATCGACCCGCTGCTCCTTCTCAGCCGCGCTGGAGCGCCGCTTCCATCCGCACCCCGCGCGCGGCACGAAGCCCGTCCGCCGCGTAGATCGCCAGCCCGGTCCAGATCAGCGCGAACGCCAGCATATCGGTGCGGTGCAGCGGCTCGCCGAACAGAAGAACCGCCTCGGCGAACTGGAGTGTCGGCGCGATATATTGCAGCAGGCCGAGCGCCGTATAGGGCATGCGGCGCGCGGCGGCGGCGAACATCAACAGCGGGATGGCGGTGATCGCCCCGGCCAGCACCAGCAGCGCGTCAAGGCCCCGCTCATGGCCGAACGCCGCGTCGCCCTGTGCGCTCGCCAGCACCAGCACGGCAATGGCGAACGGCGCAAGCAGGATCGTCTCGACGAACAGCCCGCCCAGCGCATCGATCGCCGCGATCTTGCGGAGCAGGCCGTATGTGCCGAAGCTGAGCGCGAGCACGAGCGAGATCCAGATCGCGCCGCCGCCCGACATCGCCATGATCGCGACGCCAAGCCCGGCGATCGCCACCGCGGCCCATTGCACCCGCCGCACCTTCTCGCCGAGCACCGCCACACCGAGCGCGACATTGACCAGCGGGTTGATGAAATAGCCAAGGCTCGCCTCGAGCACATGGCCGTGCTGCACCGCCCAGATATAGACGAGCCAGTTGACCGCGATCAGCAGCGCGCTCGCCATCAGCAACAGCAAGGTCCGCCCCCGCGCCGCCGCCCGGATCGCGCCGCCGCGCTTCCACAGCAGGACAATGGCCGCGAGCAGAAGCAGCGACCAGAGGATGCGGTGCGACAGCACCTGCGCGGCTGGCACCATCCCCAGCAGCTTGAAGTACAGCGGCAGCAGGCCCCAGATCACATAGGCGCCGACGCCGAGGGGGATGCCGCCGCTCGGGCGCGTCAAAGGGGATTGCGAGGCCATGAAGCGCCCTGTCGTCCCCGACACCCGTCACGGCAAGCCCTGAAAATCTCAGCCCCTCCAAAACCATCTTCGCGCGGGGCGTGACGCGAGCCCGCGCCTCCCGTTCTTTTCAGGCGTTGTGTCGGACTATTTGTCTGAGTATATATCCTGCAGGAAAGCTGATGCGCCTGCGATATCGGCAAGAAACGGAAAAAGGGTTCGATATGGCTGGATCGCAATCGGTAATGACAGGCGCGCGGGCGCTCGCGGCGCTCGCCCTGATCGCCGCCCCGGTGGCGATGGCCCAGACCGCGCCCACGACAACCGTCACCATCCAGACGAGCCAGCCCGGCGCGACCATCAACCGCGACATTTTCGGCCAGTTCGCGGAGCATCTCGGCACCGGCATCTATGGCGGCATCTGGGTAGGCCGGGATTCGGCCATCCCCAATGTGCGCGGCATCAGGAGCGACGTCGTCGCCGCGCTCAGGGCGCTCAAGGTCCCCAATGTGCGCTGGCCCGGCGGCTGCTTCGCCGACGAATATCACTGGCGCAAGGGCATCGGCCCCGCATCGGCGCGGACCTCCACACTCAACGCCAGCTGGGGCGGCGTGATCGAGCCGAACAGCTTCGGCACTGAGGAATATATGGATTTTCTCGGCCAGATCGGCGCCGAGGCCTTTCTGTCGGTGAATGTCGGGTCGGGCTCGCCCGAGGAAGCCGCCGACTGGCTCGAATATATGACGGCCGACAAGCCCACCACGCTCGCGAAACTGCGCGCGGCGAACGGCCATCCGGCGCCGTACAAGATCAAATATCTCGGCCTCGGCAACGAGAATTGGGGCTGTGGCGGCGCGATGTCGACCGACCATTATGTCGAGGAGATGAAGAGCTACGCCCATTACAGCCGCAACCTCGATCCCGCGCAGACCGGCCCCAATGCGATGAAGCGGGTCGCGGTCGGCTGGGACGGCGGCGACAGCGACTATACCGAGGGGGTCATGAAGGCCTGGAAGAGCAAGGTGTGGAGCTGGGATATCGAGGGCGTCTCGCTCCATACCTACACCATCCCGGGCGGCTGGGACTCCAAAAAGCCTTCAACCGGCTTTGGCGAGGATGATTATGCCCTGACGATCCTGAAGACGCTCGAGATGGAGCCGCAGATCTCGAAGCAATCCGCGATCATGGACAAGTACGATCCCGAGAAGAAACTGGCGCTGGTGGTCGATGAATGGGGCGCCTGGCTCGCCCCGACGCCCGGCTCGAACCCCGGCTTCCTCCAGCAGCAGAGCTCGCTCCGCGATGCGATCCTGGCGTCGGTCAACCTCAACATCTTCATGCGCCATGCCGATCGGGTACGCGTGACCAACATCGCCCAGATGATCAACGTGCTGCAGGCGATGATCCTGACCGACGGCCCGAAGATGGTGCTGACGCCGACCTACCATGTCTATCACATGTACGTGCCCTTCCAGGACGCGACCCTTGTGCCGGTCAGCTTCACCGCGGGGACCTATCGCAAGGGCGAGATCACCCTGCCCCGCGTCGACGCCGTCGCCGCCCGCGATGCCTCGGGCAAGCTCTGGCTGGCGCTGACCAATATCGATCCGAACCAGCCGGCCGAGATCGCGGTGGCCATCGGCGGCACCCGGATCATATCCGCTGCCGGCCAGGTACTGACGGCCGCGAAGGTCGATACGGTCAACCGTTTCGACGCGACCGACGCCGTGACACCGAAGCCGGTAAAAGCCACCGCCCGAGACGGCCGCCTGACGATCGCCCTGCCGCCCAAATCGGTGACGGTGGTCGCGCTCGAGGTTGGGGAATAGGCCCCAGGATCAGCGTTGCAGCGCCTCGAAGCTGAGACCCTGCCCATCTCTTTTCCGCATCCAGCCAGCATGGGGAAAGGGCAGATGCTCGGGAATAAGGAGCATATCCCGCTCGAGGCTGTCGCGGACGAGGCGGCGGCGCGTGTCGACCACCGCATCCCAATCGTCATGGTCGCCGAACCTGATCGAAGTGTCGATGAGCTGAAGCGGATGGTGGAAGGCGTCGCCGCAAAACATTGCCTCCTCCCCGTCCGAGCTGAGGTGCATCATGCAATGGCCATCGGTATGGCCCCGCCCCGGTTCGATGCGGAGCGCCGGCGTCAGGCGATGCGTGTCGAGCACCAGATCGGCGAGCCCCGCCTCTACGACAGGCGCGATCGAACGCTCATAGACGCCGTCCTGATAAGGCAGATGCTGGAAGCGGTGCGCATGGTCCGGATGCCATCGCTCATATTCGCGCTTCACGAAGAGATAGCGGGCGTTCGGAAAGGTCGGCACCCAGCGCCCGCCGCGCAGCATCGTATTCCAGCCGCAATGATCATGGTGCAGATGCGTGCAGAAGACATAGTCGACGTCCTCGACCCGCGTGCCGGTTGCCTCGAAGCGTTCCAGGAAGGGAATGTCGAGCATGTCGAACATCGGCATCGGGTTGGGCCGATCATTGCCGTTGCACGGATCGATCACGATCACTGTGTCATCGACGCGAACGATCCAGCTCCTGAAATTCAGGCTCCAGCTGTCGCCCTCCTGGAGGAAATGCGGCGCCATCCACCAGCGGTTCGCCTCGATCAGTTCGGGTGTCGTGCCGAGCCAGGCGATCGGCCTGCCGGTCAGCTCAAGCTCCAGCGCGGAATCGATCTCCGCTTTGCCCACGCTGAACAGTGTCATGGCTGAACCCTTGATCCTTTCCGGTTGTCCGAGCGGCGCGTGGCCGGGAATTCCGGTGGCACCCACTTTGCTTGCCCTGACGCCCCCACACTTCAACAGATCGCCCCCCTTTTTCTCACCTGGCCCTCGTCCGGCAGCTCCGCTTCAAAACGCACCCGCGCGGCGCGGATCTCGTGGCGGTGTTGGCGCGCCCATTGCGACAACGCACTGACTGGCCCGATCAGGGTGCGGCCAAGCGGCGTCAGATCATATTCGACGCTAGGCGGAATCGTCGCGAAGACCGTCCTCGTGATCAGGCCGTCGCGCTCCAGCAGCCGCAATGTGAGGGTCAGCATCCTCTGTGAAATGCCGTGGATGCTCCGGCGCAGGGCATTGAATCGCCTGGGCCCTTCAGCGAGCGAGCCGACCACCAGCAGACTCCATTTGTCGCCGACGCGATTCAGCACCTCACGAATATCAAGGCATTCGTCGTCCGGGGTCTTTGAAAAGTCAGGTGACAAAAATGTGCCTCCTTCTTCCCGGCTGACCGGGCTGATAAGTGGGTTCCGGTTGATAACCAGGGATAAGATCAGAACTATCTTATCACGACCGTGAAGCGCCGTCAGCCATGTTGGCTGAGCGTTTGCTTCGTCGCCCGGAACCGCAGGGGAATCCAGAAGATGAGTGATCCGACAAACAAGGTGGTCCTGGTGACCGGGGCCAGCCGGGGGCTTGGCCGCGGCATCGCACGCCAATTCGGCCAGGCAGGCGCGACCGTCTACCTCACCAGCCGCCCGTCGAGCGCAGCCGCACTGGTTGCAGCGGCCACGGAGGTCACCGCTGCCGGCGGCAAGGGAGTTGCAGTGACGCTCGACCAGCGTGATCCCGAGGCCGTGGAAGCGCTGATCAGCCGCATTCGAAACGAGACGGGCCAGCTCGACATCCTCGTCAACAACGCCGCCGCGATCGCTCCAGAACTGGGGAGGCCAGGCGCCTTCTGGGAAAAGCCGCTGGCCGTCGGCGACATGATCGAGATCGGTCTGCACACCAACTATATCGCCGCCTATTTCGCGGCGCCCATGATGGTGGAACGCAAGCGGGGGCTGATCGCCAACATCTCCTTCTATGGCGCGGCAACCTATTTCCATGGACCCGCCTATGGCGCGGCCAAGGCCGGGACTGACAAGATGAGCTTCGACATGGCGCTGGAGTTGCGCCCGCACGGCGTCGCCTGCGTCTCGATCTGGCCCGGCTTCATCTATTCAGACGAACTCGCCAAATTCGTGGAGACGACACCGAAGGAATATCTGCCGGCGGCGCTCGCAGAGCACCTCCCGCAATTCGAGCGGCCAGAGTTCACGGCCCTGGCGCTCAATGCGCTGCATGACGACCCGCAACTGATGGACCTTTCCGGCCAGGCCCTGATCGGCGCCGAACTGGGCCAACGCTATGGTCTCCTGGACATCGACGGCAAGCAGCCCCGATCCTATCGCGACACCATGGGAGCGCCGATCACCTTCCTGCCGCCCGATCCCAAGCGCCCCATGGGCTGAGGGCGGTGACCGGCCCGGATCGCGCACGTCAGATGCTGTCGAAATTGGCGGTTCCGGTGGCGGTGCCGGCGACAGTCCACTTAACTACCCCGGGGGCGCCCGCAGCTTCGGCCCGGCCCTGCTACATATAGGGTCGGTCCGGTGTCGCGTTCGAGGCGGCCGAGAAGCGCTGCCGCGCCGCATCGCGTCCCTTGAAAAAGATAGGACCCAGTGCTACCTTTAATCATGCCGGGCGCTGAAGATCCACGAACGTTCAAGACGAAATGGTTTGCGAAGGCCGCCCGCAAGGCGCTGATATCGGACGGGCATCTGTGCGAGGCGATCGAGCAGGTGCGCAAGGGACAAGCCGATGATCTGGGCGGCGGCGTCTATAAGAAGCGCCTCGACAAGAACAGATATCGCAGCATCATCGTGGCGAAGAGCGGGCCATTATGGATCTACGAATATCTGTTCGCGAAGAAGGATCGCGACAATATCGACGCCGGTGAACTCGATGCCTTTCGGCTGCTGGCGGACATTTATGCGCGATTAAGCGCGGACCAGTTGAACCAGCTTCTGCACGACAGGGATTTGACGGAGATTTGCAATGACGGCCAAGCCTAGATTCAAGAGCGACGCCTTCGAGGCGATCCATGCCTCGGCGTCAGCGCTCCACAAGGTCGGCGCGATCGACAAGGCGACGATGCGGCATTTCGACGAAGCCAGCCTGGTCAAACCGGCCATGTTCGCGCCGGCCCAGATCAAGGCGCTGCGCGAAAGCAACAATGTCAGCCAGCCCGTTTTCGCGCGCTATTTGAATACGAGCGAGAGCACCGTCGAGAAGTGGGAAGCCGGCACGAAGAAGCCGAGCGGCACCGCGCTCAAGCTGCTCACCGTGGTTCAGAAGCACGGGCTGGCGGTACTGGCTGATTGAGCGTTGGAGCGTAGTTGCCGGCAATAGATTTAAAGAGTAATTTCGTGTCGCCTCTACACTAATTCTGGAACCAATTCGGAGTCATGACAACACCTTCTGCAGATCGATTCAAGCAATCAGTAGTAATCACGTTGGCGAAGCGGGCTGCCAATCGTTGCTCAAATCCCGACTGCGGTACGACAACTAGCGGTCCTTCCGACGACCGTTCCGGGTCAGTGAATGTGGGCGAAGCCGCGCATATCTACGGCGCGCATCCGGGCTCAGCGAGATACGATCCTGTGATGGCATCGGCTGACCGCAGCGCCATTACAAATGCAATTTGGCTTTGCGGAAACTGTCACAAACTTATTGATGACGACCCGAACCGTTATCCTGCCGGGCTCCTTTTCGAGTGGAACCGCGAGCATGAACAAATGATAAGCAGCGAAGTGGGTAAAGCCGGCGCATCGGCGCGCCGTCGATACGAACAGCGACATCTCGAAGAGTTCGGCAAGCTAAGTTATTTAGCAGAGAGGCTGATCACCGAAAAAGATAAATATTGGGAATACAAACTGACTGGTGAAGTATTACGGTTCGAGATGACTCCAATCTTACGTCGATGGGCAGCTCTGCAACGCGGCCTTTATATTAAGAAAAATCAGGCCGTGAGCGCGGAGGAATTTAGCGCTTGGATGCAAAACGTTTTAGCAGAATGGGGGCAAATTATTCACGCGTTTAACGAACTAACGAATATAGATTTTGTTCGATCATGGGGGGAGCCCGGAGTGGCGGGAAACGATATGGATATCGTAGAAACCTGCCGTCTTTATATTGAAATGTGCCAATCAGCGCTGGAATGGGAAGAAAAGATTCGTTTTACTAAGGTCGATTCCAGGCTTGATCCTGTTCGTGCTCTTTTCGCCGGGGTAGCCGGCTATCTTATAGATCAAGCTGCAAAGGTTCCAGCCTATATAGCATCCGTCTTTAACGATACTCCAACACCCGGAAAAAAATACATGCTCGAAATGGTTCTGACTTTACCGGATGGATGGGCCGAGGCAGTCGAAGCTGCCTTCGAACAAGCCGCCGCCGAACTGGCAAGAGATGCGAGCTAACAACAGTTAAAATTCTAATTTTGCGGACACTATACTAATCTCGCTTCGCATTCTCACCAATACACACTCGCCCCGGCAAGGTGCGTACGCCTCCCCAATCAACTCCCCGCCTTCTCGCAAGCAAAACTCCCCGCCAGCTTCTCATCCCCACCCTTGTAAACCGCATAGCTCGGATAAGGACAAAGCGGCCGCTCAGCCGGATCGGGCGCCCGCCGCCCGGCGGTGATTGCCTCGGGCGCCTTGCCATTCTCTACCCAGTCGACCAGCGATGAGAGCATGTCGAACTGGTCGAAGCTGTTCCCGCCCCCGCAATGGAGCATGCCCGGCACCATGTAGAAGCGGCTGGCATCGGTGAACGCCGCGCCATTTTCCTTGGCGGCGCGCTCATAATAGTCCCAGGTCGCGAACGCCGAGAACCAGAAGTCGGACGCGCCGTGGTAGAAGATCATCTTCCCGCCGCGACCGAGATAGGTGTTGAGGTTGGTCCAGTAATTGGTGTCGGTCAGGCGCTGCTCGGCATTGTCGCGCATCGCATGGATCCGCGCGTCGAGGTCGATGCTGGTCGCCTGGCTCGGCGGACCGAACGGGCCGGGCGCGCCGGTCGGGAGATAGCCGATCGGCGTCGAGACGATGCCGGTGTCATAGGGCACCGGCGCATAGATCGCGTAACCCGCCTTGTCGCGCGGCCCCTTGAAGCCCTCGATCATCGCATTGACCTGGCCCGCGCTCAGGCAGCCATCCTGCTTGCCGCGCTTGCACTGCAGGCGCTTCGGATCGAACCGGCATTGTGAGACTGCCTCGATCATCCCGTCCTTCAGCCCATCGATCGCATCGCACTGGGCAAGCAGGCCATCGAGGATGGTCTTGCGATCCGCCGCCGAGATAAGCTGGGTCAGGACCGGCTTGCCGTCCTTCCCCTTGGGCGCCGCCTGGTTGAACAGCACCGTCGTATATTCGAGCGCGAGATTGGAATCGCCGGTGCGCATCGCCGGCGCGCCAACAATGATGCCGTCGAACAATTCGGGATAGCGCTGCGAGGCGAGCATCCCCTCGCGCCCGCCGGTCGAGCAGCCGGTCATATAGCTGTGCGCGACCGGCTTGCCATAATAGCTGCCCGCGATCGCCTTGCCGAGCAGCGCCACCGTGCGCACCGAGGCCTCGGCAAAGTCGAGCGCGGCGCGCTGATCGGTCATGAAGCTGCCGTCGAACACCGCGCCCTTGTGTCCGCTGTCATGCGAAAGCACCGCGAAGCCGCGCGCCAGCGCCGGCCTGCTCCCGGCCGCGACCGGACCGATCGGCGCGGCCACGCTGCCGTTCAGCCCGCCGCCGCCCATCAGCAGGAACCGGCCGTTCCAGTCGTCCGGCAAGGCGAGCGCAAAACTGATGCCATAATGTTTTCCGCCCGCACCGGTGCGCTCATTGATGATGCCGGAGACCTTGCAATAGGCAGGCAGGGCCAGCGTCCGTGTCGGCTGCCCGGGCCCTGCGAGAGTCGTGGGGCCGGCGGCGACGTGGCTTGCGGCGGTGATCTTCACCGCCTCACCAAAGGCCTGGTGTGCGAGGGCGGCGCATGCCGGCGCTTCAGCGGCCTGGGCATGAGCGGCGGCCGGCAGGGCGGCTGCGCTCGCCAGGAAAGCAAGGCCCAGACTCCTCGAGATGATCTTCATGCTTCCCTCTCCCCTTTTCTCGCATCCCCGCATCGCGGGTCGCGGTCGGATGATGATTACTCATCACGTCGCGGATTTCCACCTGCAATGAGCATCTTCTCGCCCCAAGGTGCACAGGATTCAGGCGGTCCGCCTGCCCCGGCGCCGTAGCCGAACGCCTGCTCGCTCGATTCAAACTTATGCGCGGTCATGTCAGCACTTCGACGATGAAGGACTGCATAAAAGCCGATTTCACGCTGCCGTTGAATCAACCCACCCTGTTCGGCGGATGGCCGCTCCCTGTTAATTCCAACACGCCTCCCTGTTATCTCCAACACGCTCCCTGTTATCGAATAACAGGGAGAATTTCATTCAAGACACTGATCATAAAGGAGAATATCTCCAACAAATTGGCCAAAAACGGCCCAAAAAGTTTTTTTCTCCCTGTTCCTTCCCTGTTCCGGGCCGATAACAGGGAGAAACCGCCGTTTTTTGAGGCGCCGCCGAAATCGTTCGATAGATGCGCGGACGTGGCGCTCGTCTGCTCGAAGAGTCGATTCGCGCGGAGGCGCGGAGGCGCAGAGTGTGTGGGTGGGCGAACGGACGCGCCCCATCCAGAGGCGCCGCCAATCCGTCAGCGATGAAAATGAAAGAGAGGCTCTCCTCCCGCGCTACATCTCTGCGCCTCCGCGCCTCTGCGCGAACATCAAACCGCCCGACCGAAACGCAGCCCCGGAATGTTGCGAGACCCTATTCCGCCGTCAGCCCGACCCCGATCGACGCCCTGGCCCGCGTTGCGGCGCCGGTTCACGCGACCTCGCCCTTCAATTGCGCGGCGCCTGCCGCCGGTAGCTCAGCGCCTCGGCGACATGGATACGCCCCACCCCCTCGCTCCCCGCCAGGTCAGCGATCGTCCGCGCGACACGCAGGATGCGCGTATAACCGCGCGCCGAGAGCCGCATCGCCTCAGACGCCTGGGCAAGCAGCTTGCGCCCGGGCTCGTCAGGCGTCGCCACCGCCTCGAGCAGCACGCCGTCAACCTCGGCATTGGTGCGGATCGGGTGATCGGCATAGCGCTCGGCCTGCAGCCCCCGCGCCGCCGCAACCCGGGCCGCGACCTCGGCCGATCCTTCGGCAGGCGGCGGCAGGACGAGATCGGCCGCGCTCACCGCCTGGACCTCGACATGAAGGTCAATGCGGTCGAGCAACGGCCCCGAGACCTTGGTCTGGTAATCAGCCGCACAGCGCGGCGCGCGCGAACAGGCAAGCGACGCGTCGCCCAGATGCCCGCAGCGGCACGGGTTCATCGCCGCGACGAGCTGAACGCGGGCCGGAAAGGTGACATGCGCATTGGCCCGCGCCACGCTGACCGTACCGGTCTCCAGCGGCTGGCGCAGCGAATCGAGCACCGCGCGCTGGAACTCAGGCAATTCGTCGAGGAACAGCACGCCGAGATGCGCGAGGCTCACCTCGCCCGGCTTCACCTTCAGCCCGCCACCGACCAAAGCCGCCATCGAGGCGGAATGATGCGGCGCGCGATAAGGCCGCGTCCGGGTCAGCCGCCCGCCATTGAGCGTGCCGGCGACGCTCGCCACCATCGACACCTCGAGCGCCTCGGCCGGGTCGAGCGGCGGGAGGATGCCCGGCAGGCACGAGGCCATCAGCGATTTGCCGGCACCGGGCGGCCCGATCATCAACAGATTATGCCCGCCCGCCGCCGCGATCTCGAGCGCGCGCTTGGCTGTCTCCTGCCCCTTCACCTGGGCGAGATCAGGCCCGAACGTCACTTCGTCCGCCTCGCCCGGCTGCGGTGGCGAGAGCAGGCCATGGCCCTTGAAATGGTTGATCAGCGAGAGGATGTCGGGCGCGGCGATCACCTGGATCGACCCCGCCCAGGCCGCTTCGGATCCCTGCGGCGCCGGGCATACCAGCCCCTTGCCGATCTCGGACGCATGGAGCGCAGCGAGCAGCACGCCGGGCGAGGGCGCGATCCGCGCGTCCAGCCCGAGCTCGCCGACGACGACATAATCGGCCAAAGTCTCGGCATCGACCACACCCATCGCCCCGAGCAGGGCAAGCGCGATCGGCAGGTCGAAATGCGATCCCTCCTTGGGCAGGTCGGCCGGCGACAGGTTCACGACGATCCGCTTGGGCGGCAGCGACAGGCCCATCGCCGCGATCGCGCCGCGCACCCGCTCGCGGCTCTCCGCCACCGCCTTGTCGCCGAGCCCGACAACATGGAAGGCTGGCAGGCCGGGGATGAGCTGCACCTGCACCTCGACCGCCCGCGCCTCGAGTCCGAGATACGCCACCGTCGATACACTCGCGACCATCCACTATTCCCCCCGGTGTCTGGCGACCTTAGCGGCTTTTCTGCGGAACGAAACAGCAACTCCAGCCATTGCTGTCTTGTCAAACCAATACACTGTTCCCACATCGGAGAAGATCATGCGCACCAGCCGCCACCCCGCCCTGCGCTTCGCCCTGTTCTGGACAGGAGTGTTGCTGGTCATCCTCACGCCGTTCGTCGGCGCGATTCCCGGGCCGGGCGGCGTCTTCGTCTTCGCCGGCGGCCTCGCCCTGATGCTGCAGAATTCGCATTGGGCGAAGCGGCGCTTCGTCCACACCAAAAGGCGCTGGCCGCGATTCGGCCATTATGCCGATATGGGCCTGCGCCGCGCGAGCGCACGCCGCCGCCGCGAGCGGGATCGGGAGGCGCAGGAACGTTGACTTGGGCGGCACCTTTGCCTAAGGGCACCCGCTACGAGGCCGTCCACGTGGCGGCCCTTTTCTATTCAGACGACCAGGGAATGAACGATGAAGCGGACCTTTCAGCCGAGCAATCTGGTGCGCGCGCGCCGGCACGGTTTCCGGTCGCGGATGGCGACTCCGGGCGGCCGCAACGTGATTCGCGCTCGCCGCAATCGCGGCCGCAAGAAGCTGTCGGCCTGACACCCCTCGCCCGTAAGGGCGAAATTGTTGGTCTTCGCATACGCCGCGATTTCCTCGCGGCGAATGCGGGAAAGCGGGCGCCGATGCCGGGCTTCGTCCTGCTCGTGCGTAACCGCGAGGATGGCGATCCCCTGATGCGGATCGGCTATACCGTCACCAAGAAGATCGGCAACGCCGTCGTGCGCAACCGGATGAAGCGCCGGCTGCGTGCTCTCGCGCGTGAGCTACTCCCCGAATCAGGGGTGCGCGGCGCCGACCATGTGCTGATCGGACGAAACGGCGGCGTGGAGCGCGATTTCGCGCAGCTCCGCGCTGAACTCCGCAAGGCACTGGCGAAGGTCGCGCGGTGATCACCCGCCTCCTCATCGCGCTGGTTCGCTTCTGGCAGGTCGGCCCTTCCGCCATCCTGCCGCCGAGCTGCCGCTACGATCCCACCTGTTCCGTCTATGCAATCACTGCGCTTCGCCGCTATGGCGCGCTGCGGGGCGGGTGGCTGGCGGCAAAGCGGATCGCGCGGTGCCATCCCTGGGGCGGGTTCGGCCTGGATCCGGTCCCCTGAGATAATGCGCTTCGAACATGACACCTGAAACGACACCCAAGCACGAACGGGAACGCCTCGCGTGAAAGACGACCAAAAGAATTTTATCCTGTTCGCGGTGTTCGCAGCGTTGTTGCTGCTCGGCTGGCCGATCGTCACGTCCAAATTCTTCCCCGCGGCCAACCCGCCCGTCACAAAAGTGGCAGGCGGCAAGACCCAGGTCCTCCCGGCCCCGACCAATGCGTCCGCGACGCCGACGGCCGGCACCACTGGCGCCGTGCGCGATCGCAAGATCGTCCTCGCCGAATCGCAGCGCGTCGGCATCCAGACGCCGGCGCTGAACGGCTCGATCAACCTCAAGGGCGCGCGCATCGATGATCTGGTGCTGAGCACCTATAAGGAAACCATCGACAAGAATTCGCCGCCGATCACCCTGCTTTCGCCAGCCGGCACCGCGAACAGCTATTTCGCCGGCTTCGGCTGGGCCGGAGACAATATCGCCGCGCCAGACAAGAACACGCTCTGGACCGCCGACAAGCCGGTGCTGACCCCGGGCGCCCCGGTCACCCTGAGCTGGCAGAACCCGCAAGGCCTGGTCTTCCAGATCATCGTCGCAGTCGATGAGCATTACATGTTCTCGGTCACGCAGCGGGTCGGCAATCGCGGTGCCGCGCCCGTCTCGATCCATTCCTATGGCTTCGTATCGCGCCTCGGCGCCGCCAAGGATGTCGATACCTGGACCAACCATGTCGGCCCGATCGGCGTGTTTGGGGACGGCGCGACCTATGACATCGGCTACCCCAATCTCGCCGGCAAGGACGCCAGCTTCTTCGGGAAGATGTTCGGCAGCGACGCCAAGCCCGGCGCGAATTATTTCGATGCGACCGGCGGCTGGCTCGGCTTCAGCGACAAATATTGGCTGACCGCGCTGATCCCCGATCAGAAGGCAGCGGTCCATTCCGGCTTCCCGGCCGCCAGTGGCGATGCCTATCAGGCCGATTACACGACCAAACCGGTTTCGCTCGCGCCCGGCGCCGTCGCCACCCAGACGTCGCGCTTCTTCGCTGGCGCCAAGGAAGTGCGGCTGACCGACCATTATCAGGACAATCTCCACATCCCCAATTTCGACAAGGCGATCGACTGGGGCTGGTTCCGGGTCGTCGAGAAGCCGATCTTCTATTATCTCGACTGGCTGTTCCGCATGGTCGGCAATTTCGGCGTGGCGATCATCCTGCTCACGCTGACGATCCGCGGCCTGCTCTTCCCGATCGCGCAGCGCCAGTTCGCCTCGATGGCGAACATGCGGGCGATCCAGCCCAAGATGAAGGCGCTCCAGGAGAAGCATAAGGACGACAAGGCGCGCCAGCAGCAGGAGGTGATGGCGCTCTACAAGGCCGAGAAGGTCAACCCGCTTGCCGGCTGCCTGCCGACCTTCCTGCAGATCCCGATCATGTATTCGCTCTACAAGGTGCTGCTGCTGACGATCGAGATGCGGCACCAGCCCTTCGTGCTGTGGATCAAGGATCTCTCAGCGCCCGATCCGCTGACCCCGCTCAACCTGTTCGGCATCCTGCCCTTCACCCCGCCGACCATGATCGCGATCGGCGTCATCCCGATCCTGCTCGGCGTCTCGATGTACTTCCAGTTCAAGCTCAACCCGGCGCCGATGGACGAGGCGCAGAAGCAGGTCTTCGCAATCATGCCCTGGGTGCTGATGTTCGTGATGGCGCCGTTCGCCGTCGGGCTTCAGGTCTACTGGATCACCTCGAACTGCCTGACCATCCTCCAGCAGCGCATGCTCTATGCGCGGCATCCGGGGATAAAAGTGGCGGTGGCGAAGTGACCCGTGGCTGATCCCTTCACCCCCGAGGCCCTGGAGGCCGCGCGGAAGACCTTCGCCGGCCCGGTCGCCTTCCTGAAATCCGCGCCGACGCTTGAGTTCCTGCCCGGTGCTGACGTGCCCGAGGTTGCGTTTGCGGGCCGGTCGAATGTCGGCAAGTCGTCGCTGCTCAACGCGCTGACCGGCCGCAACGCGCTCGCTCGCACCTCGAACACGCCGGGGCGGACTCAGGAGCTGAACTTCTTCGATGTCGGCACGCCGCTTGCCTTCCGGCTGGTCGACATGCCCGGCTATGGCTTCGCCAAGGCGCCCAAGGATGTCGTCAAGAAGTGGCGTTTCCTGGTCAATGATTTCCTGCGCGGCCGCGACGTGCTGAAGCGCGCGCTGGTGCTGATCGACGCCCGCCACGGCATCAAGGAAGTCGATCGCGAGATCCTCGAGATGCTCGACAAGGCAGCCGTCAGCTACCGCCTGGTCCTGACCAAGGCCGACAAGATCAAGCCGACTGAACTCGAAACGGTGCTCGAGTCGGTGGCGACCGAAGCGCGCAAGCGCCCCGCCGCGCACCCCGATATCCTCTCGACCTCGGCCGAAACCGGGCTCGGCATCCCCGAACTGCGCGCGGCGGTGATCGAGGCGATCGGCTGACCATGGCCGCAGCCCTCACGATCCGCCCGGTTACCCGCGAGGACTATGAGCAATGGCTGCCGCTCTGGGACGGCTATAACGCATTTTACGGCCGTGCCGGAGACACAGCGCTCGCGCCCGAGATCACCCGGACGACCTGGGCCCGCTTCTTCGACGCTGATGAGCCGGTGCACGCGCTGGTCGCCGAGGCTGATGGCACCCTGTGCGGGCTGACCCATTATCTCTTCCATCGCAGCACCAACACGATCCAACCGATCTGCTATCTGCAGGACCTGTTCACGACCGAGGCATCGCGCGGCCGCGGCGTCGGGCGGGCTCTGATCGAGGGCGTATATGAGCGGGCCCGCGCAGCGGACTCTCCTCGCGTCTATTGGCTGACCCACGAGACCAACCATGTCGCGATGGCGCTCTACAACAAAGTTGCCGAGCAGTCGGGCTTCCTGGTTTATCGCAAGCCGCTCTGAGCGGCCCGAGCAGGTCAAGCCGTGGCCGATTGTGGCCGGGCCGCAGCCCGTCTATTCCAGCGGCATATGAATCCTCCCATCAGCACCAGCGGCGCGGACCGTTCTCAAGACACTCGGGCGACAGCTGCACCACCTCGGCGCCTCGCCGCGCTCGATGTGTTTCGCGGGCTAGCGGTCGCGGGCATGATCATCGTCAACGATCCCGGCTCCTGGCAGCATGTCTGGTGGCCGCTCGATCATGCGCCCTGGCATGGCTGGACGCCAACCGACATTGTCTTTCCCGCCTTTCTCTTCGCGGTGGGAACCGCGCTCGGCCTCTCCTTTCCGCGTCGGCTCGACCCCGGCGATCGTCGCGTGCTCTGGGGCAAAATCGGGCGGCGGGTGCTGGCGCTGATCGCGCTCGGGCTCGCCTTCACGCTCATCCAGCATCATAGCCTCGAAACGCTCCGCCTGCCGGGCGTGCTGCAGCGGATCGGCCTGTGCTACGGCCTCGCCGCCGCGCTGACGCTGCTGACCGCGCGACCTGGCCCGGACGGGCGGTGGGGTCTGAACCTGCCGGTCATCGCCGGCACCATTTTGCTGATCCTGGCGGCCTATTGGGCTGCCATGGCCCTGATTCCGGTGCCGGGGTTCGGCGCCGGCGTGCTGACGCCCGAGGGCAATCTTGCCGGCTATGTCGATCGTGCGGTGCTGACGACCCGGCATATGTGGGGCGGCGGCAACGATGCGCGCGGCAATATCGTCTATGATCCGGAGGGGCTGCTTTCGACCTTCCCGGCGCTCGTGAATATACTGTGCGGGGTGTTCGTCGCGGTCGCCTGGCGCCGGCGGCCCGACCACGCCGCGGGGTGGGTCGCGATCGGCGGCGTGGCGCTGCTTGCGGCTGGGCTGCTGCTCGATCCCGTGTTTCCGCTCAACAAGCGCCTCTGGACGAGCAGCTTCGCGCTGGCGACCTCGGGCGTGTCGGCGATCCTGTTTGCGCTGTGCATGGTCCTGTGCGGGGCGGCCACGCGCCGCGCCTCGGTCGACCGCTGGCTCGCGCCGTTTCGCGTGTTCGGCATGAACGCGATCCTTGCCTATAGCCTGTCGGTGCTGCTTGCGATTGCCGCCGCGCAGCCGATCGTGCCCGCCGGGCAAGGCGTAACCAGCCCGATGGGATGGATCTTTGCGCGGATCGTCGGATTGGTGTCCGATCCCTGGCTTGCGTCGTTCCTGTGTTCGCTGGTGCTTCTGGCCCTGGTTTTCGCGGCCATCTTCCCGCTGCATCGCCGGGGAATCCATTTGCGGCTCTAGCCCCCGCGCATGCGTGCCGCTATCTCGCACCCCATGAAACTGATCATCGGCAACAAGGCCTATTCCTCCTGGTCGCTGCGCGGCTGGCTCGCCTGCAAGCAGTCCGGGCTGCTGTTCGAGGAAGTCGTCGTCCCGCTCTACGACGCGGATTGGGACAAGCGCCGCGAGGGCGACGAGTTCGCGCCCTCCTCCGGCAAGGTGCCGATCCTGTGGGACGGCGAAGCGGTGGTGTGGGACAGCCTCGCCATCATCGAATATCTGACCGAGAAGACCGAAAGGTCGAAATTCTGGCCCGAGGACGAGGCCGCGCGCGCGATGGCGCGCTCCATGTCGGCCGAGATGCATTCCAGCTTCACCGCGCTCCGCCGCAAGCACAGCATGAACATCCGCCAGGTCTTCCCGCCCAAGCGGCCCGATGATGATGTGCTCGCAGATCTCGCCCGGATCATGGAGCTCTGGGCCCAGGCCCGCGCGCGGTTCGGCGGGACGGGCAAGTTCCTGTTCGGCGAGTTCGGCGCGGCGGATATCATGTACGCGCCGGTCGTAACCCGCATCGTAACCTACGGCCTCCCGATCGCCCGCTTCGCCGCCGGCTATATGGACGCGGTGCTGCAGCACCCCTTCATGCAGGACTGGATCGCCGGCGCGCAGGAAGAGGAATGGGTGATCGAACAGTTCGAAGCGCCGGCTTCAATCTAGACTGCCGTCAGCGCGCCTCACTGCGGCCTTCCCAACTGGCCCCAGCACCGGGTTGAACATGCCCGCATGTTCAAGAATCGTCCGGAGGACGATCCGACCCGGTACTCTCCGCCGGGGGAGGCAGAAGAGCGAAACGTCGCTTGCATCGCGCGCCCGATATAGCATGGTAGCGATACCGCCAGCGAGCGGCAGGGGAGAATGCAATGGCCGATTCGGAACGTCTGGCGCGCATCGCGGCAGACCCGCGCTATCTGGCGCTGACGCGCCAGCGCGGCCGGTTCACCTGGACGCTCACCTGCGTCGTGCTGGCCGCCTATTTCGGCTTCATCCTGCTCATCGCCTTCGACAAGAGCGCGCTTGCCGCTCCGATCGGCGCGGGCGTTACCTCGATCGGCATTCCGGTCGGGCTCGGCGTGATCCTGCTCGCGATCGGGCTGACTGGCCTTTATGTGCGCCGCGCCAATCGCGATTACGATGCACTGGTGCAGAGCCTGGTCGAAAGCAAAGGCGAATGAAGCTGGCCCGCGCCGCCGCGCTTCTCTCCGCCGCCCTGCTGATCGCCACCCCTGCCCTGGCCGATGGCGTCGCCGGGCAGACGGTGCGGCAACCGACCAACTGGACCGCGATCGTCATGTTCGCGGCGTTTGCCATCCTGACGCTCGGCATCACCCGCTGGGCAGCGCGCCGGACGAAGACCGCCTCCGATTTCTACACCGCCGGCGGCGGCATCACGGGGTTCCAGAACGGACTCGCCATCGCCGGCGACTACATGTCGGCCGCGAGCTTCCTCGGCATTTCCGCGCAGATCTTCGCGGACGGCTATGACGGCCTGATCTATTCGATCGGTTTCCTCGTCGGCTGGCCGATCATCCTGTTCCTGATGGCCGAGCGGCTGCGCAATCTCGGCCGGTACACCTTTGCCGATGTCGCCTCGTTCCGCTTCGCGCAGACGCCGGTCAGGACCTTCGCAGCGCTGAGCACGCTCGTCGTCGTGCTGTTCTACCTCATCGCGCAGATGGTCGGCGCGGGGCAGCTGATCAAATTGCTGTTCGGACTGGATTATGCCTATGCCGTGATCATCGTCGGCGTGCTGATGATGCTGTACGTACTGTTCGGCGGGATGACCGCGACGACCTGGGTGCAGATCATCAAGGCGGCGCTGCTGCTCGGCTGCGCGAGCTTCATGGCGTTCATGGTGCTGGCGAAGTTCGGCTTCTCGCCCGAGGCGCTGTTCGCTCGCGCGGTGGAGGTGAAGACCAATCTTGCGGTGGCGACGGGCCTCTCCGCGCCCGAAGCGGCGGAGCGTGGCCGGTCGATCATGGGGCCGGGCAATTTCATCAAGGACCCGATCTCCGCCATCTCGTTCGGCATGGCATTGATGTTCGGTACCGCCGGTCTGCCGCATATCCTGATGCGCTTCTTCACCGTGCCCAACGCCAAGGCAGCGCGCAGCTCGGTGCTGTGGGCGACGGGATGGATCGGCTATTTCTACCTGCTGACCTTCATCATCGGCTTCGGCGCGATCGTGCTGGTGGCGACCGATGCGAGCTATGTCGACGGTGCCGGCGTGCTGCGCGGCGGGGCCAATATGGCGGCGATCCACCTGGCGCAGGCGATCGGGGGGAATATCTTTCTCGGCTTCGTGTCCGCCGTGGCGTTCGCGACGATCCTGGCAGTGGTGGCGGGCCTGACCCTTTCGGGCGCCTCGGCGGTGAGCCATGACCTTTACGCAACGGTGTTCCGCAAGGGTGAGGCGGATTCAGCCGCCGAGCTGCGCGTGTCGCGGCGGACGGTGCTGGTGCTGGCGGTGATCGCGATCCTGCTCGGCATCCTGTTCGAGAAGCAGAATGTCGCGTTCATGGTGAGCCTGGCGTTCGCACTGGCGGCGTCGGGCAATTTCCCGGTGCTGCTGCTCTCGTTGCTGTGGAAGGGCTGCACGACGCGCGGCGTGGTGGTGGGCGGGTCGGTCGGGCTGATCACGGCACTTGTGCTGACGATCCTGTCGCCGGCGATCTGGGTCGCGATCCTGCATCACGACGCGGCGATCTTCCCTTATTCGTCGCCAGCGATCTTCACGGTGCCGCTGGCCTTTATCACGATCTGGCTGGTGTCGGTGCTGGACACGTCGCCGCGTGCGGCGGTGGATCGGGGTGCGTATCTCGAGCAGCGGGTGCGGTCCGAGACGGGGATCGGGGCCGAGGGGGCATCGGAGCACTAAGCTAGCTCCTCCCCGAGCTTGCTCGGGGAGGGCGTTCAAGCTTTGGCCTGCCCCCGGCAGGCCAAGATCCTGTCCGGGGGACAGGATCTCGCTTGAACGCGCCCGCTTCTTCAGCGGGTGGTGGAGGGGCTTGGAG
>Ga0307508_10001289_pt1 | contig 28475 bp, 22 predicted proteins | sample 9_EM_MG_FD_203089 | JGI IMG/M metagenome (GOLD analysis project Ga0307508, IMG submission 203089) | Populus trichocarpa ectomycorrhiza microbial communities from riparian zone in the Pacific Northwest, United States - 9_EM | ecosystem: Host-associated > Plants > Roots > Unclassified | place...
CTCTGCCTGCTGCTGAATATATTTCCCCATGCTTTTTTGTCGGTATACGGGCAAACGGACGACTGGGTAGAACATGCCATCCCGGTATTGCGGGTGGTATCGGTGGGATTGTTTATGATGTCGTTTGCCACAATATGGCTGAATGGACTGACGGGCACGGGCAATTCGACCGTCAACCTGCTGATAGAAGCGATCACGCTGGTAGCGTACGGCCTGTATGTGTGGGTGGCGCTGGGCGTGTTGAATAGTTCGGTTGTCGTGGGATGGATGAGCGAATGGGTGTACTGGGCCTTTATGTTTTCGCAGGCGTTTTTTTATATGAAAAGCGGGAAGTGGAAGAAGAAGGTTATTTAGTTGACATCTATCAACGATCAACTTACTGCCGGTCCGGCTCTTGTTACACTTTTTCGTACGATATTATGTGCTTAAATACACTTTTTCGTACGAAATATGCATAGCCATAAACCAAATTATTCGGCCACAGCCCATCAAAATATTGACAATCAATTAATTGAGTTATATTCAAGACTAAGCCACCCCGCTTACCAAATATTTATTCCGAAACATTATAAGAAAATACCATGTCGATATCGCTGCTGCCAGATGTTTCAGCGTATGACCGCTGATTCCGGTTAGCCTATATACCGGTTGATCCAGCTGTTCAAAAACCTTTGCCACCACATACAAAACAACTACCCATACCAAAGCACGCATCATAGGCTTTACAGACGGGGTGAAGTATAACCATAACAGTAAAGGAATGAACAGCATCGGTTTATTGATTGACGACATAAAAGATAAAGCCTGGGTTATAGTTCTAAGGTAAATCCTTCCCCGGTACTTATGTCAATCTGCTTGTTAAATATATGCCCTCTACCTGCATAAAAATACCCGGCAATGGTTGCCGCTTCCTTTTTCTCCCGGGTGGCTACGCAAACAGCCGTCCCCGGAATATCCTGTTTGGCCTGTAAGGAATCAATAAACCGTTCGCCTTTTTGTATGGCTTTTTTGAAGGTTACACTAACCTGTTATATCCTGGCAGATTTATTCATAGGTAGGCCTGCAGCTGCTTATACAAGCCTTCTTTATCGCTGGGGTGCTTTGCATTTTCCAGCACCAGCTTACCGTCTTTGATAAGCGCATACCTGGGAATGGCCAACCCGCCCTTTTTAGTGCCGAATATTTTCCTGATATCATTGAACAGGGCATCATTGGATACCCTTATATGATATCCCTGCAGATCGTAATATTTGATCATGTCTTTCCAGCGGTCTTCCGCTTTGGCATCGTCGAGTGAAATGTACAGCAGCTCCACACCCCTGGGCCGGAAAAACAGGCGGAGGCTGTCATTATAGACAAACTCAGCCTTGCAGGGGCCGCACCAGGTAGCCCACATATCCATAAAAACGGTTTTTCCTTTGAACCGGGCCGTTAGCTGCGCCACGCTGGTAATAGTATCTGTTGCTTCCAGCAGGTGCTGTTTATCGGTAAACGTTCCCCTTGTTTTCTCCCGGTACTGCTTTACTTTATCCACTGCGGCCACCAGGGCGGGCTGTACATAAACGCTATGAGGATAGCGGTTGTTGAATTCGTTGTACCAATCCATGACAAAGGGCTGAAACTGGTTCTCCATACATACGGCGTATATCCAGGTAGCGATAAGGTACTCTTTCAACGGCTCCCTGTAATATTCGTGTATAAGATCGTAATTGCCTATGGTCCAGAAATCGTCGGTGCGCTTGGTCCCTTTGCTGCGAGGGAGAAAATAATAAAGGTATAGCTGGTCGTATATACGATGGTATTCGAAATAGGTGCTTACCGTCATAGAGGCCGGATCGAAAACATCCGCAATCGCCCGTATCTCTTTCCAGCATTTATCCAGCTCTTTAATGCGGGCGGGATCGTATGCCGGGCTGGCGCTGTTAAATTCCGTATGGGTGAGGGGAACCAGGAGCGTGGATGCCAGTACGGTGGCATAGTAATTCCTTATATAGCGGACGACAATGTCATAAAAATCCTTTTCAATCTTGTGCTGACCAAGCAGGGCGGCGAAAGGCGCCAGCTGTTGGCCGATTTCGGCCACGGTTCTTTTTAAGTTATCGGCAAAAACAGTATCCTCTTTGTACCACGCCGTGCCGATGTCCTGGTAAAAAGGAAACCGGAGTCGGCACAGGGCCGTTTGCCCTTCCTGGTCTTTTGCCGCGATGGCAAAGCTGGTATCCCCTTCCGCCATCGTGATGCTGTATTGGTTGCCCGGGCGCACATACAACATATACATGCGCTGGTAATAAAAACTGTACAAGCCGGGTTTGGCGCCGGTATTGGGGATGGTCAGCGCACCGTTTTCGTCGAGGGTATAATCCTTTGCGGAAGCCATATAGCTGGCGCCATTTACCGGCGCCGTTACTCCCACCGTTTTACCCTTACCAGCAATCGCTTTAAAAGTTATGGAAGGCGTTTGAGCCCGGGTAACGGCGGGCAACAGGAGGCAAAAGAGGAGGAGGCGTTTCATACGATTAAAGGTAGTCGATACAGGTATTACGTCAAAAAAAGCCGCCCCGGCTTTTGCCGGGGCGGCTCAACTTTCAGTTATCATCCTGCGCTTGCGCGTGATGAGATTATTTCAGCATGATCTTATACGTATAGCTGCCCGTGCCTGCCTGTATTTTCACCAGGTAGATACCGGCATGTATATTCCTTCTGTTTACAGGCACATGGATACTGTTAACTCCCTTGCTGTACTGCACGTGCTGCTGCAATACCTGCAACAGCCTTCCCTGCATATCATACAGGTAGATGGCCCCTGTTTGCGCCTGGCCGCTTTGCAGGCGGATGTTCAGCGCATCGGTAGCAGGATTGGGATATAACGATACCTCAATAGCCGACGTTGTGCCCGCCGGCGATGCCTTTGCCACCGGGGTCATCGACCTTGCCTGCGGCGCAGGCTGGTAGGGAACAGCATAGCATACTTCGAGGCGCGGCTGCAGCGAATCGGGCGCCAGGCCGCCATAATAGTTCAGAACGTTCAACGCGTCTTCCTGGTCTTCCGGGAAGATACGTAATACTGCACCAGCATTGCGCTCAGGATGGCTTACCCAATACTGTACAAACGACGTCATATCCAGTGCTACATCGCCATAGGGCACGCCTATTATAATGGGCTCGTTGGAGGGCCCGCTCCCGCTTACAATATTGCCGCCGCTATACAGGTTGGCGCTGTGCCACCCGTAAAAGACGGTGTCTTTTGCGTGCAGGTAGAGATGCGCGTTGAGCACAACGGCCGAAGCGGGTATCTCGCCCAGCTCATACCTGAACGTGGTGCGCACCAGGTAGCGCGTATTGTAATAATACATATAATTCTTTACGGCTATCAAATCGCGCTGTGTGGTATCGGACCCTGTCTGGTTCCCGCTGGTAACCACCGTTTGACGGTATTTGCCATTGGTGGGATTGCCATGGATGACCAGGTTGCCGGAATCGCAGTTGACATAGTTGGCGTATTTGCAGCCGGTGGCCGCGCAGCCGTCCTGGAAGTAAGCCGTCACACAAGCCTTGTACAATCCGTTGGCGGCATAGGTATGCCGGGCGTTATCGGTGATGCCGGAAGCGTACGGCTGGCAGGTATCGGCGCCGTCGCCAAACGACCAGCAGACATTTACCAGGTTTTTCTGCGCGCTGTTGGAAGCCGCGAGGAAAAACTGGTGTTCCGCACTATAGCCTCCGCTATTTTCAACGATAGCAGCGGAGCATTGCGACGATTGTACCGTGATGCGGCTGGTGGCAGCGCAGCTGTCGGCATATATAACCGTAAGGGTCACCTCGTAGCTGCTGAGATTAGGGTAAGTATGGCTTACCGGCGCTCCCGTATACGGATGGGCCGTATCGTAGCTGGCGCAGCTATCGGTGCCGTCGCCAAACGACCAGCAGATAAGCACGGGCGCCCGGCCATTGACATTGTGAAGCGATGGCCTGAAGCTATGTGCCCCGATGCCGGTGGTAAGAATCGAATCGATGATGCCCACCGAGCACATGGAATCGGCTGTTATAAAGGAATTTTTCAGGTCGTTGCAGAAAGTGGCCGTGCAGCTATCGTCGTAGCGCACCGTCATGCAAACGGTACGCGACAGCGCCGTGAGGTAGGTATGCACCACCGGCGCCGCGGTATACGGATGCGTTGAATCGTAATAGAAACAGCTTTCTGCGCCGTCGCCAAACGACCAGCAGATATGTACCGGCTTCTTGTTTTGGTTGTTGGTCACCGAGGGTTTGAATGCATGTCGCAGGCCATAGTTCTGGTAGGCCGAATCGCTGAAAGAAGCGGTGCAATAAGACGCCACTTTGGTGGCGACAGAATAATTGGCCGTGCAGCTGTCCTCGTATTGCGCTATGACGCGCACTGCATAGCTGGTATACTCATTGCTGTAGGTATGCAGCATGGGCGATCCCGTATAGGGATGCGTGGAATCGTAACTGGTGCAGGTATCGGCGCTGCCATCGCCAAACGACCAGCAGATACGCGCCGGCGGCTTTGCATTGTTATTGGCCAGCACCGCCACGAATGCATGCGTTTTCCGGTCGAGGGCCAGGATGGAATCGGTAAGTCCCACGGTACAGCTGTCGAGCGGGTTATATGCCGGTGTATAGCAGATTTCCAGCCACGGCTGCTTGTCGGGCGGCGCCTGTGCCGAATGGAAGATCATGACAGAGGAGGAAGAAACGTTGGGGTCTTCGGTCTGAAACCGCAGCTGCATACCGAAATTGCTGTCGGGTTTGTTTACCCAGCTTTGCGCGAAATCGGTAACATCCACCGTATAATCCTGCACAATATCGTAACTGGTGCTGAGTGTTTTACGATTATCCGTTCTGGTTACCGCCGGGTGGGTAACCGCGTTAAGCGTAGCCGGCGACCATGGCTGCATCACCTGTTCCAGCCAGCTGGCATTATTGCCCCCCGTTCCGGCTTCCTCGAATTTGTCGTTAGGCGCTTTTGCATACAGGTGAAGCTTTGCGCTGGTAACGGTGCTGCCCGGGTGTATGGCGCTCACATCGTAGCGCATTATCGACCGTGAGGCATAGTACTGCGAATCCCACCACACGGATGCCTCCACCTGCGACTGGCTGCTGTCGTTCAGGCCCGGGCTTCCGCGGTAGATGATCTGTTTGTATTTGCCGTCGGTAAGATTGCCCCGCAGCGACACGGGATACGTGCAGATGGGTGGAGCCGGAGGCGGATCGTAGGTAATCACCAGCCGTGGCTGTAGTTCGGGCCTTGCCTGGCCCGAATAGAAATTCATGTTGGCAAATCCTTTTCCACTGCCCCCTTCGAAATAAAATTCCAGCCCGTTGTTGGTGGCCGGGTGGTTTAACCAGCCATCGACATACCCGGTAATATCGAGCTTATAATTGGCCACCCCGTTGGTGGGTACTGCCAGGTTTCGCAGGTTGATCTCTATGTCATCGGCAGCCCAGGGCCGGTTGTTCATGCTAATGGTAGAAGGCGACCAGGATGATTGCACCCACCACATACGCCCCAGGATTTTATCTGAATGGTCGGGATTGGGGTAATAACCGGTGGGTGCTGCTTTCCAGCTTTCCGGCACGTTGGTTATGCCAAACAGGTACAGCTGGGCGCTTTTGATGGTGGTGCCCAGGGGCAATTCGCTTACATCGAACCGCAGGTACGACATGGTGCCGTAGTCATTATACAATGCCGCCCGCGAGGTGTCACGCGTATCGGGTGTACTGCTAAAAATAGATACCTGCTGAACTTTGTAGTTGTTGGCGCTGCCCGTAAGGGTCAGCGTAATATCCTGTGCCCATACCGCAAAAGGGATAAGGAAGAGGATAAGGAGGGTAATTTTTCTCATAATAGGATTATGGTTAATTAAAGAAATGGAAAATAAGAAGAATTTTCGGTTGTGCAATCGGTTAATATTAATATAATATGTTATAGCATAACCGATAAATATTTAAGGTATGCCGGGCGGAATGTACCAGTATTTATAAGAACGAGCGCCCAGCTGTATATACCGGAGCCCGGTATTTGGTGAGTGCCCAGCTGGGGCCTCACCCTGCGGCTGTACAGGCAGCCTCGTAAATCGTTATTCTTCCATTACTGCTATCCCCGCCTTCTCCGCCTTATACTTACTCTTTTCTTTTAGCTGGTAGTCGCTCCAGTTGCGCAGCAGGAACGGGTCTTCTTTGGCAGCGGCTTCGTTTTGCTGCTGGTTTACGGGCAGCAGCGTGCCGGGCTATGCTACCAAACTTGCGCTGGTTGAGGAAATCATATGTTGTATAGCAACTAAAAGTACCACACAAGCACGATGTCACCGCAAGGCCAATCGACATGCTTGAGCTTGAGAAAGCGATAGTCATTTGGTTATATGCCTCCCTATGTTTACATTTATCCAATTCACATGCCCCTTCACCAGCTAACCATAACGGGCCACCGGCGTCTTATTGATCGCTGCCGCCTTCTGCTGCCTGCCATTCTTTTTATGGCCTGCAGCCAGCCGTCGGCCAATAACCCGCGGCCACCCGCTCTCACGGCCGATACGGCCAGGATCAATGCCCTGCTCAACAAGGGAAGCGCCTTTATTCAAACCAACCCCGATTCCGTACGGTATTATACCGCCCGCGCACAGGCGCTGGCAGCGCCCCCCGGATTTATGGAAGGCATCGCCAGGGCCTTGGTCATACAGGTGGAATGCGAGCGCAACCGGGCCAATTACAGCGGCGGGGTTTCGCTGGCATTGCAGGCCCTGCACCTGTACGATAGCCTGCACATGGTAAACGAGTCTTTAAAGACGACTGTTTTGCTGGCCGATATCTACAAGGAAATGGGGGGTGAAAAAGGTACGCTGGAATACTTGCAGAAAGCATTAACCTTAGCCCGCGAAGCACAGCAACGGGCGGAAAAAGAAAAGAACCACCCTGGCATTGTGTTAAGCCTGAACGAACAGGGCATTATCCTGCGCGACATGGCCAGGCATACCGGCAAAAAAGACCTGCTGGACACCGCCTTTACACGCTACCAGCGGGCCGTGGGCATCGTACAGCAAACCGGCGAGGCCGTTCAGCAATTGCCGCGGTTGTACAACAACATCAGCCAGGTATACAACGAGCATTATAAGGATTATCCCAAAGCGCTGGAATATCTTTTTAAGGCAGTGGACCTTAACACCGCCAAAAACAACCAGTACAGCCTTTCCCATAACTACGCCAATATCTCCAATGCCTATCTGCAAATGGGCGATTATTCCAATGCCCTCTTATATGCGCACCGGATGAAGGCCACCGCCCTGGCATTGAACGTGCCCGGCAGAAAGGTCAATGCATATAAGCAACTGGCAAAGATTGCCCTGCGCATGCAACGGTATGATTCTGCCTATTATTATGCGCAGCACGACAGGGAGCTGTCGGACTCGCTGAACAATACCACCAAGGCAGGCCAGATAGCCGATATGCAGACCCGCTATGAAACACAGCAAAAGGAAGCCGTCATTGCGGTACTCGACCAATCGAACGCCATCAAAAATAAACTGCTGTGGATTGTATCCGCGGCCACAGCTGTGCTGTGCCTGGCGGTAACCCTGCTATACCGGCAAAAGAAAACATTGCAAAAGCAGCAGGGGCAGATAGCCGCACAGGCAAACCGCCTGCAATGGCTGATAAAAGAGCTGCACCACCGGGTAAAGAATAACCTGCAGGTAGTATCCAGCCTGCTCAACCTGCAAAGCCACCGCATCAAAGATGCCGAAGGCAAGGCTGCCGTGCGGGAAAGCCGGCTGCGCGTGCAGGCCATGAGCCTTATACACCAGCGGCTGTACCAGGTGGAAGATGTAACCAGCGTCAATTTTAGTTTGTATATCAACGACCTCATACAAATGCTGGCCACCTCCTATGGCCGCCGCCCCGACGAGATGGACCTGCAGGTAACGGTGGAAAAAGAATTCCTCGACGTAGATACCGCCATGCCGATGGCGCTGCTGGCAAACGAGGTCATTACCAACGCTTTTAAATATGCCTACGGGCAGGTGGCGCGCCCGGCCCTGCATATCAGCCTCCGCAAAAACAACGGCCAGCTGCTGCTGTCCATCGCCGATAATGGCCCGGGGGCAACGTATATGAACGACCGTGCGGGTTTTGGCACAAAACTCATAGACACACTGACGCAGCAGCTGCTGGCGGAATGCCGTGTGGAAACATCCGGCGGCACCCGCTATTTTTTTACCATACCTTACCACGAAAAATTAAACTGATGCCGGAACAAATACAGGTAATGATTGTGGAGGATGAATCCCTCGTGGCCCTCGATCTGTCGGAAGAGCTGGAAATGGACGGGTACGGCATAGCAGGTATTGCGGATAGCTATACGGCGGCCCTGCAGCTGTTTTCCAGCAAGCGGGTAGACATTGTATTGATGGACATCCATATCCGCGGCAGCAAAGATGGGGTGGAAACGGCAGCCGCGCTGATGAAAATAAAACAGGTGCCGCTTATCTACCTCACGGCATTTTCGGACGCAGCCACGGTGGCCCGCGTGAAGCAGACCACCCCTTCGGCCTTTCTTATCAAACCCTATCATATAGAAAACGTGCGTGTGGCCATCGACCTGGCCCTGCATAATTTTTCCGGGGCCATCCACGGCGAAAGCGGGAAAATGGCAGCGCAGGACGACAGCGGCGTCGAAAAGCAGCTGGACAAAACGCTTTTCTTCCAGATGGGCGATGCCTTTTTTGTAAAACAGAATTATAAGTTCCTCAAATTCAGCCTGGCAGAAATAATGTATGCCGAGTCGGACAGCAACTACGTGGTGCTGCATACCCGCACGCAGAAATTTGTGGTAAGGCTCACGATGGCCGAACTGGTAGAGCGCATCAGTTACCCGCCATTCATCCGCATACACCGCTCTTACGCGGTCAACCTCAACGAGATCGTTTATTTTGACGATCAGCTCATCAAAATAGGCCAGCAATCCTTTCCGCTGGGGCGCAACTACCGACGGGCTTTCCTGGAGCATTTTAGCACGCGGTAGAAAAAGTCTGTCCCCCACCGTGTCCCCCACCCCGTATACAAACCGCCGGCGTTCGCATACAAACCACCGTTATCCACCCCAAACATATCTCCTGCCGGGAAAGCCGCAGTAGCTTTATCCCCTATTCCATACTACTCCATCCTATCCATAAACCGACCCGTAAAATCCACCATACATCCGCAAGGTTACCACGCATCTTTTAAAACAATTTATTATGATTAAACAAATACATATTACTTGTATTCTTATTGCCGGCTTGCTATGCGCCACTGCCGGCAGCTTTGCCCAGGGCGTAGGCATCGGTACGTCCACGCCCAACAGCAGCGCGCTGCTGGATATCAGCAACACGTCCAAAGGTATCCTGATACCGAGGATGAGCGCCACGCAGCGCAGCGCCATTGCCAGCCCGGCCACAGGCCTGCTGGTATTTCAAAACAATGGCACGCCGGGGTTTTATTATTTTAACGGCGTTAACTGGGTAAACCTCACCAGTGGCTACCAGCCCAATAGTTCGGGCCTTGCCGTTTCTCCGGGTTATCGCAATGTCAGCACGCTGGTACAACCATCAGGTCTTGACCCGCGTGGTCTGGCGGCAGATGCCGCAGGCTATGTATATGTAGCCGATCACGATCAAATCATCAAGATTACACCCGATGGGGTGATAACCATGCTGGCCGGCGGCGGCGGCGGCATCGGTGGTGTAGACGGCCCGGGAGCAACCGCTTCTTTTAGTGCGCCTTCGGGCGTGGCGGTAGATGCCCAGGGTTATGTATATGTAGCCGATTACAATAACAATAAAATCCGGAAGATAGCACCCAACGGAATGGTGACCACGCTGGCCGGGAGCGGCACCGCAGGCGCAACAGATGCCACCGGCACAGCCGCTTCTTTTGATAACCCTTATCGCCTGGCGCTGGATGCGGCCGGTAATGTGTATGTAGTAGATCAAGGCAATTATAAAATCCGAAAGATTACACCCGCCGGGGTAGTGACCACGCTGGCCGGCACCGGCAGCCGGGGCAACTTAGATGGCACCGGCACGGCTGCTTCTTTCTATTTGCCCGGTGGCATAGCGGTGGATGCGAGCAACAATGTATATGTTTCGGATGGAGGCACAAACACCAAAATCCGGAAGATTACCCCTGCCGGGGTGGTGACCACGCTGGCCGGCAATAGCACAGCGAGCTATGCAGATGGCACCGGCACGACCGCCAGGTTCAATAACCCCCAGGGTATGGCAATTGATGCGGCCGGCAACTTGTATATAGCCGACCAGAATAACCAGCGAATCAGGGCTATGACCCTCAACGGCCTGGTGGTAACTACGCTGGCCGGTACCGGCGCCACGGGCTTTTGGGATGGCTACGGCCCAACAGCCGTCTTCAATTATCCCACCGATGTAGCAATAGATGCTGCGGGCAATTTATATGTGTCGGACGTCAACAATCATAGCATCCGGAAAATAATTACCCGGTAAAACACGCGATTATGGTTAACCGAATCGCCTAATCAGCTTTATTATGAATATCTCTACTCATTTATACAAAATCACCTGGCTTACCTGCGCATGGTGCATGAGCACAGGTTTTTTGCAGGCGCAGTATGTATTGAAGGTGCAATCCGGCGCCAGTCTGTCTGCCATTGGCGGCACCACCATCACGCTGACCGATATGGATTTGGACAACGATGGCACCATCAGCCTTCAGCCGGGAGAGGGTGGCTTTCATTTTAACGGCAGTGGCATCAGTTCCATATCCGGCAGCGTCACGCCCCTGTTTGATGTGCTGAGCATCGCCAAAACCGGCGGCGCTTTCCTGTTTTTGGAACAGAATATCCAGGTAGGAACTGAAATCACTTTCAACGGCGGCCTCATCGATCTCAACGGGGCCAACATCTTACTGGCGCCCAATGCACTGCTGTACAATGAATCGGAAACCAGCCGCATCACCGGCACCAACGGCGGCTACGTGGAGATCACCGTGCCCCTGAATGCACCCGCGCTGGCCAATCCCGGCAACCTCGGCGCTGTGATCAGCTCTTCGCAGAACCTGGGTACCGTTACCATCCGCCGCGGGCACCAGTCGCAAGCCAATGGCTTTGGCGCCGGCAACTCGATCTTCCGTTATTACGATATCACGCCCACCAATAACAGCACGCTGGATGCTGGTTTACACCTCAGCTATTTTGATGCGGAGCTGAACAGCCTCGATGAAAGCACGCTGGGCCTCTGGGCCAGCCCCGATGCACAGCACTGGAGCAGCAAGGGCTTTACATCGCGCGATGCTACGGGCAATTATGTGGAGCTGGCGGCCATGAATAGTTTTCCCCGGGTCACCCTTTCATCGGCAGCCAATGCCCTGCCGCTGGTATGGGGGTCTTTCGGCACACAATGCCTTAGCGGCCAGGTGCGCATCAACTGGCAAACCATACAGGAACAAAATACAGCTTCGTTTACTATACGTCGCAGCACAGACGGAAGCAACTGGACCAGCATCGCCAGCATACCCGCGGCGGGCAGTAGCAATTCGACCCTTTCATATACATACACAGATCTGCCATCCACGGGCGCCGGTTACTACCAGCTCATTGAACAGGATGCCGATGGGCGGCAGACCGTGTCGCCGGTATTGACCAGTCAATGCGGGATAATGACCGCGCTGAAAGCATACCCCAACCCGGTAGTAAACAATTGCCAGGTAAGTGTTTTGTCGGCCGACCGTGCTACGATAACCCTGCAACTGCTGGACGCCAAAGGCGCCCTGCTGCAGCAGCAGGCCCGGACCCTGGTAGCAGGCAATAACCAAATTAACCTGTCGATGCAGGAATATACACCGGGTGTTTATTCGCTGGTAGTGACCTGGAACGATGGAAAAACAAAAACGTTGCGGTTAGAGAAGCAATAGCCGCTCTTATCGGCAAAAAGGCAGCGCAAAATAAGAACGAGAGCCCAGCTGTATATACCGGAGGCCGGTATTTGGTGAGTGCTGTTTGGCCTCACCTTGCGGCTGTACAGGCAGCCTCGCAATGAGTTATTCCTCAATAAATTTTATTCCCGCTTTCTCCGCCTTATACTTAATCTTTTCTTTGAGCTGGTAATAGCTCCAGTTGCGCAGCAGGAAGGGGTCTTCTTTGGCAGCCGCTTCGTTTTGCTGCTGGTTCACGAGCATCAGCGTACCTGCCTTATGGCGGAGGCAGACGTCTATCAGGCGGCGACTGTACAGGTGCAGCTTGTTGGCTACGTAGTGATGTTCTTTGTCGTCGTAATGGTTGAGCCCTTTCAGTTTTCTTTTTCGGCCATGCTGCGGGCGGTTGTAGGCGCTGCCTTTTTGCACGCGGCTGCGGGCCGCTTGTATGGCCAGGCGGCGGTGCAGGAATTCTTCGCGGCTACCGATGCGGTAGCTCGATTTGCCGACGCTGGCTATGATGGGGCATTCGAGGGATAGCTCTGCGCGGGCGATGATAGACGCATCGAGGCCGTGTTGCTCCGTTGGTATTTCAAAAGACGCCATCCAATACAGTTTTTTGTGGGCGATGACCAGGGAACTGGTATGCAGTATGGCCTGGCCCTGTGCCAGCTTTTCGAGCAGGGCGCGCTTGTCGGTTTTATCATGGCTCAGGTAGGTGCGCATGGGCAGGTGGAAGAGGTGGAAGCGAAAAAAAGATTCCCCTTCCTGCTGGTGCAGCTGCCGGATATCGGATGCGCGGAAAGGGATGGGCAGCGAGCGCTTGTAATTGCGCAGGGCGCGTTCGCCGTTGATGTATTGTTGTTTTTCGGTGTTAAAGTTTTTGGTGAGGGTCATGTTGAGGCAGTTGATGATGCTCATGGGGATGCTGCCTTTAAAGTTTTTGCTGAGCACCTGGTATACGGTGTTCATGCGGCTGCTGGTGAGGATGCCATCGGGGTCTTTGCGGTGGTCGGCCAGTTTTACTTTCATACCGTCGTGCAGCCAGCTGATTTCTTTTATCTGCTCCTGCAGGAAGTAATGGGTGGAGATGTAATTGGCGGCCTTAAAGCAGGTGTACTGCCATTGCAGGAGGGTGGTCCAGCATTCGGTTGTAAAGGCCTTATCGGGGCTGTCTACCAGTACTTGTATTTTGCGGGTGAGTATCATAGAATAAATGCTCGGTTTAATGATTATATAAGCTGTGTATGGCGGTTTTCATTGTCCGATTAGTGTCCAGTTAGTATCCATGTAGTATCCAAGTAAGCGATATAGGCCAAAAGCAATAGTATTTTCTCTACGCGCTGTCACCCAGAGCCTGTCGAAGGGTGCCCCAACAGAAGCAACCTACGCTCCCACCACTCTTCTTAAGTATCCCACTCCCCTTTCCACTTCATGCCTCACCCTTCCACTGCCGCTGCCGAATCTTTTGGCTATCTGCTGGTAGTTCAGTCCTTCTTTATAATGCAGTTGCAGCATGCGGCCCTGGTCGCCGGGCAGCAGTCGGATCACTTTATTCACGGCCTGTTGGCGGGCTTCGGTCACGGCGTGCGTGTTGTCTTCTTCTTCCGCCTCCCAATTACCTGCCCGCTCATAATATTCCGGGGTATCGGTGTATACTAGGTGCTGGCGCTGGTTGATTACCTGCCGCAGGTGGTCATAGCAGTCCCAGCTCACGTTAAGCCGCATAAACCGGTATGCGTGTGGGGCGTGGGTGAGGCGCGCCCTGAATTTCCAGGCTTTGAGAAAGGCGTCCTGTACGATGGTGCTGACGGCAAATTCGTCGTTCACGATAAACAGGCCGTGTTTGAGCAGCGGGCGGTGGTACTGGCGGTAGAGGCCTTCCAGTCCTTTTTCTGCGCCCTGGCGAAACAGGAGAAAGTGTTCATGTATGGTTTCAGCTCTCATGGAGGCAACATTTTTGGTGTTGGGTGAGCGTCTCCGGGAGCGGTACCATATTAGTAAATCAGGGGAAATACTAAAGGGTTGGAACCTACCTGCCCTTACAGAACGGGCTCTGACAAAGCCCCCATCTTTCGATGGCTGAACGCAAAGGCATAAATAGGCCCAACCCTATAGTGCAATATAGAGATTGGGCGCTTTACTACCTCTCGTGTTCAGTTGAATTGTCAGATTCGTTCTACGAGACTCGTAAGCGCTGATTCATTTATCATGAATGCGCGGTTAGGTATGTTGAAGAATCAACTGCCTAAAATATATGTCAGCACGAATATAGAACAAATATTCATTTTGTGGCAGTTCTACCACAAGAAAAAGTAAATATTTTCTGGACTTTCAGCAGCTTATAATTCTATATATGAAGGAAAAAGATAAAGCAAGGCTGCAAAAGATAGGCGCAAACCTGTTAAGGATAAGAACGGAAAAGGGGTATACCCAGGAACAATTATCGTATGAGTGTGATGTTGATAGGGCGAAAATAAGTAAGATAGAGTCGGGGCAGGCCAATCTTTATGTGACTACTTTATTGGATTTGGCTGAAGGGCTGCAAGTAAAACCCGAAGACCTGCTTGATTTAAAAGTGAAAACAAATAAAAAGTAATTTCACAATGCAGCCCCTCCCGAATCAAGAGGCAATTCTCAACATCAGATATGACGCCCCAGACGAAATATGGGCTAAAATATCGTTCATTTACAGTCAAATGCCAGGATGGCTGGGATTCGCAGAAGACAATATGCCTTATTGGTACAGCAATGATAATAGCGGACATAAAAAAACAATATCGGCTTCTGTTGAACCCGGTGGCTTACAGTTGTACGGGTATATGTCAACTGACGAATGGTCGTCGTGGCTGAGTAATTTTATAAAAACAGCTACTTCGGAACTGGGCTTTGAAGTAGGAGACGTGCGGGATGGCTACGAATAACTGTAGGCTCCGAATTTTATAATCCCCCTGTGTAGCCTTCGCTAATACGCAACAATTGGCTTTGAATAGTTGCTAAGTGTAAGTTTGATAACCGTCCGAATCCTGCATAAACTCGTTAACTCAAACTGATGTAAGTTTAGAACGCCCGTTCAGAACATTGTTTAAACAGCAATACTATTAAAAATTATACTTAATTATTCAGGGACAATAAATAAATCATCTATTGCTTTATCCTCCTGACTACGCTCAAATTGCTCCTCTCTATAATGATCTTCATAATCATCCATTAAATCCGCTTTTTTTGATTCAAGAATATTATCGTTGATTACATCGTCCCAGTAATATCTGTCAATATCAATCCCGAAATCATGCTCAATAGAATCATCGGGAAAAAGCACATCTTTTAGCTCTCTTTCAAGAAGCGAAATCTGATCATAAAGACCAACAACCTCATCAAAGTCCTGAATCTCACCTTGCCGATTCCTTTTTAAGTCATCTTCCTCATTACGGAGAACATTCTCAATTACATCGATCAGACTGCCGAAACCATCAGCCGATTCTGTATACTCTTTATAATTGTGACCATATTTATCAAAAAGAAACGGAACCTTTTCAGCGCTAGATAGCCCACTTATATGAACCATCATTGCTTCAATTATTTCAATAAAATTCTCTTTAACATAGGCATGTGTCTGCGGAACATCATTCAATTGAGTCAACACATACTCCATTCTTTGAAACGAAGCCCATGAACTCACTTTTCTATTAAGCTTTACAAATTTTTCTAAAAGCAAGCCATCGATATTGACTTGATTACAATATCGACATAATGTTTCAATAATAACCGAACACTTATTCTCATCCGCAAAAGGGGTATTGTCATTTTGAAGAATAATAATTTTATCATTTGAAATCCTATCTCGGATTATTAGTTGCAACTCTTTCTCCAAAGGGACAAGCGATTTCTCCGGATCAAATCTATTTAATTGTTCAACAAATGTCAAACTTGAAATTATACTCTTTCTCTCTAAGTAAGAATCGGAAATGTGACCAATTAGAAAATCTGTTAAAGACGGATTAATAAACTGGAACATTCTAATCATCTGTTTTGCATCTCTAATCACTGAAATTATAAATCCATTCAAAAGAATTTTAAGTGATTCACTGAATTGATTTGTGTAAATTATCTGATTGTGTTCATCCCTTTCATAATACAATCTATTTTCAAAGGCTAAGCTTAATGCAGGTTCAAACGAGCCGCCTTCAAATGTAAATAAAGTCATGAGCAAGCATCTATCTAAATAGCCAATCTGGTTATTAAAGGAATATCGCCATATTTCCTTTGGATTGTTCAAGTTATTTATTATAAATTGATGATATGTTGACACCGAAAGCTTTTCAATCCGCGAAACTTCTGTAATAAAATCAATAATACGAGGAGTATAGTTTTTATGTTGGATTATTGCCTTATAGAATTTGTTTTCAAGAAAGACGTTATGTAGCTCTTTGTTAATTCCCCTGAAATAAAGATGGTTATATAGAATTAAGGCCTTTTCGAGTTTACTATAGTCGGTCAATTTCAATTCAAATTGCTGATATGCTATTTTTGAATTATTGACTTTTTCATATTTATCAATTGCATGATTTAAAATAACTGTTCGAGTTGTTAAAACTAAATATTTGTTTGTCGTATTTTTTACTCTATCAACGAAGTTTGTCAACTGCGTTTCTGTTTTATGAATATTAATTATCTCAGAATAGTTAGCACCAAGAAAATCATCAAAATAAAACAATTGCCTCTCATCATTATTTGCCGACATCACATCTTCAGCCTCCCTTACATCTTCTACCTTATAGACCTTGCACCCATTTTTTGCCCACTCGAAAAGAATAATTTCCGCCAATGTCGTTTTACCTATACCAGGCTGTCCTGTTATTAGAAGTAATTTCTCATTTTTCAGTATTTTATTTGCATAATCCAATTTCTTAGTAATCACGTAAAATTTAATTTTATCTGAAATTCTCTCTAGCAAGTATCTTGTTCTTCCCTCAATAGCATTATTGATTATTGCATTAAAAACATTTATACTGGAGAACCAAAGTTTGAAATATCTTTTCTCAACCTCCTTAAACTCAGATAAGTATCCGTTTAAATCCTCCTGCCCAATAATATCATTCGAAGTAAGAACAAAAGGAGACAATCCGGTTTTTAATTCATCCTTTTGCAATGCAGATAAAGGCAGAGACGTCGCCACAATATACCTATCGGGTTTGATCTTTTTAATCTTTCCCAGTTCTTTTACTAAAAGAATATGTTTTAATTGAGGGAATTGAGATCCTATGTAATGTTTTGCTTGGACAACAATAGAATTATTATTCTTAGAACTCGAAAATCGAAGATCAATTCCCGCATCTTTGCCTGATTTGAAATTTTGTAATCCAATATTTAGCTTGGCATTAAGAAGATCTTTAACTATCTGTTCAAATTCTTTATCGTTAAGGGTAGAAAAACTATAATTGCTCATTCGATATATTTTACCACTAAATTCAACCAATCTCTAGTTACATGAATGCGTTTCGTTATACTCTTAACTATTATTCAGTATACCGGCTTAACCATTTATACTATGGCTCTAACAATTATGACAAGTTTTGTAACAAGTCGACCAAGAATAGGTGCACCTCAAGGTGAAACGAAGATTACTTATTTTTCTGCTAATGGAGAAGATATCCAATACAATCGCCCGTACGCTACAATTGGCTTTGATAGTTGGATAATGTAAGACAGGAAAATATAACTGTGACGATACTCGATTTGGTCGCAGCTCTGTTATCTTCTTCTGCCTCCCGATTACCAGCTCACTCATAATATCCCCTGCATAGTTGCAATAAAGTCCCGCTCACCTTTCCTATTACAACCTGACACACCTAACGGAATAATTTTCGTTTAGTCAAAGGCCGCAACTCCAATACTTTTTAACAATGCCTCAAATTGTTCCACATCCTTTTCTTTAATTCTTCCAAGCACAAAAGCGGCTATTTTGTTCATTTCTGGAACATCCACTGGAATCATACTTCGCTCAAATATTCCTTCAAGGTGTGAATATTCATTATTAATCCTATCTGTCATAGTTGATGCCTGCTTATTATCCCCAAAGAATCTAAGTAGTTTATCTTCATTTTCGTCGGCATTAGGATATTTGTAGAATAAAAACGCCTCTAGAAATTTCCGTGTATTATTTGCGAAGTTATAGAATACAAAATGCTGTCCATCATCGTCAATGTTCGCTGTTGCACAAATATAAATTTGATGAAATAAATAATTGAACTCTGTAACATAATCTTTTAAATACCTAGGCATTACCTTAATTTTGCTACTCCCCTGCTCCCGAACTATAATAAAATATTTAGATTCATTCTTTTTTAAAGCTCCTGGAAGCCTTTTTAAGTATTTTAAGAAATCAAGATTATGTGTGGAAATAAAAAGTTGTTCATACTCTTTTTTTGAAACAATTTCAGAATTAATTAGGCTATAAATGAAAAATATGTGATTCCCATCCAAGCTTGATATGGGATCATCAATCCATATAATTGGTTTCGAGCCCTTTGTTTCTATATCTTCCAGCCTTGCCATAAAATAGCAAAAGGCAATTAGACTACATTCCCCTTCACTTAGATGATGCGCTTTTTTACTTTCTCTCAAAATCTCAAATCTGATTTTTTTACTTCCAGAATCGGCCCCTGTTTCTTCAATAGCCTTTAGAGTAAGAAAGTCATGACCAAAATAGTTATTTAAATAATCATTTACTTTGAGCGCACCTTTTTCTTCGTCATTCATTAAACGCTGCTTGTCTTCTATTAACCCTATATGCGTTATAATTTTGTAGGTAACATCTTTTTTTATCCTTTCCTTCTCGTCTAAATCAGTCTTCAAATTATCAATATCTGCGCATTCCTTAACATATTGAATTGTCGTTACAAAATCATACACCTCGCGTAATTTAAGTTCTTTTTTTGCATTATCCTGGTCTGAACCCAATTCAGTTGTATATTCATTGGCCAAAGCTCTAATGTTTTCATAGATATAATGGATCCAAATTAACCTTCTTGAATAGTCTCTTGGCTCGACGAAGGTTTTCGAATTAATTATATCATCTTTTCTCGTTTCGAGCTGCGCCTTCAGGCTTTTTAATGAACCGGTATACAAATCAACTATTTTATCACAAACACTCTTTAGTTGCTCAAGCTTTGAATGAAATTTAGAATAAAATAACTCTTTTTCAACGACTAACACTCTTGATGCAAATTCAATTTCCCTATCAATCTTCTGAATTAATTGCTCAATGCCTCTATTAAGTTTTTCTGACTCTTCGTCAAAATGTTTATCAAGATCATTCCATCTTTCCGGATGAATTATATTTCCACAAAACCCACATTCCTTTAGCTTGTCTTTATGTAAAAGCCGGCCTTCTTTTACCCATCTATTAAGAATAGAATCCTTTACTAATTGTTCAATTTTCCCGGTTTCAGAAATTGGCTTGACAACTAATTGATTTACTTCAACCGAAAAAGTGCTAAATGAAAATGCAGGCAATTGAATAAGTGCAATAGTATTGTTGTCCTTTTCTTCCAAAAGTTTCAAAAGACGAACTTGGTCATTAGCTGAAATTGGAAAAAAATCTTCTCCTAAAACTTTTTTGATATCGGCCTCAAGCTTAGTCTTATTATAATTTTGGTCACCAAATCTTTCTGGCTTATATTTGATGCCGACTTCTCTATTGGTTGCCTTTTGACTTAGTTGACTATCAAGCTGATTTATTGCTGAATCATAACGTGCTTTAATATTACTATAGTCATTTGAAGCATTTTTTAACTCCAAGTAAAATCCAGTTGGCGACTCCTCTTCAAATTCACCCAATTCATTGTTAAGCCTTTCAATTTCATCTTCCAATGATGCATTACCACCCAAAATCGCAAATGGAACAATACTCTCATCGGAATTAGAAATAACCCTCAAGTTATCTTTCACAAAGTCTTCATTAAAAACTCGGATTTTTTTTCCATGCTCCCGTAAGTTTATCTGGGTTACATCCGCTTTCCCTTGTATGCAAACAGAAAATTCTGGGTTTTCATATTTATCGGAAATTTTTCCTGTTTCAAGTGCACGGACAATCCTGGATAAAGTGGTTTTACCAGAATAGTTTCGTCCATATAAAATATTAATGGAATTAAACGTAACAACGTTATTGCCTTCATCCCTCAATGACGCATCCCAATCAAAATTTTGAAAAACTGCGAGATTCTTAATCTGCTTAAGTTTCGTTATAGGCATAATCGTCTAATTTATCCTAATTAATTTTCTATTGGCACAAGGTTGCAGCTTTGCCTTTATTCCCAAAGGCGCAAGCTTGGTAGCATAGCCACTGAGCGCCAGCCATGCTTGTGCCCTATTATTAGCAGCCTCACATTACCCATATCCCTTCCCTTTCGCTCTCGCCAACAGCCCTATCTCCACAGTCACCCATACCGCCAATATCCCGATCAACCACATATCAATCACCTGCCACACCGCCCTTTTAAACGTCGCCTTAAAAAACGGGTTGAACAACACAATCCCCATCACCGCCAATACCAACCCGGCATATTTTTTATCCTGGTAATCCATCACAGCAAGAACCACAAACCCTGCCAGTGCCACAAACCTCGTGAGCTGGTAATAGCTATATGGCATCCGGGCCAGACAGCCGATGAATACAGCCATCAGTATTACTTTAATAATGATCTTAAGCATAAGCGGCATTGATTGTTTGTAGAAGAGAAGGCGGATTGCTGGCAATGGCAGCTATGGTATGGCACGGGGTATCCGGCACATTGAACAGGTTTAGTGGGGGCATGCAGGTGTAGGTCTTTACAATGGGCTAATAACAACGCTGCATGAAAGTTATTTACAATAAATGATTTTACTAATGTGTAGTACGAAAAATAAGTAGTTATACCTATTAAATTAGGTAGCTGTACGTAGCAGCCTACTTGCCGGAGTTTCCTCCACACACGGGGGTGTTTTAACGGTTTCTGTGGGCCGCCGCCAGTAAAAGCAATACATATTTAACTAGTTAAACATGGATAAAAAAAACAATAAGACACAGCCAGCCTTATCCATGCAATAGACATTTTACCGCCATCGTTTCAGCTTACCATCCCTTTAATCCTTTAAAACCGCTAACCGTTATGAAAAAATTGACCCTTGCCGTGCTGTTTATGTATGGTCTTTCATGCATTGGCCAAAACGCCGCCCCTGTCAATGTCACCACCCAAAGCATCAATATTACCGGCACACTCGCCGCCGCCTCCTGGAAAAGCGACCACCAAAACCAACCTTACCCAAACTATCCAAAAATGTATTATGGCTTTGCGGAAGGCGACGAAATAGTGATTGACTTTTCCACCGATAACAAAAAAGGGACCCAACTAGTGGAGATATCAGAGTTTGAATCTAAATCGGTGGTGTATTCCAACCGCCAGTTTCAAACGCTGGAAGGCGTCCATATCCGGGTGCCTAAGACCGCCGTTTATAAGTTCGAATTTGCCACCAACCATATCTTCGACCGGCAAGCCAAAGTAATCATCAGCCGCATCCCCGCATCGGAGGCAACCCGCAACTTCAATTGTAACGTGACCTGGAGAAAGGTCATCGATACCATTTTTAACGTGGTAGAGCAGAAAAGAAAGACAAATGTCAGCTATGAGGCGGTGACCATCCAAAGCCCGATGGATTTATATGTGAATAGCGCGACTTATTTCGGGCAGGGAAAAACAAGGCTTTATCAGCAGGTAACTCTCCCGGAAAATACTGTGGAATGGTATTATACGTTTGGAGCTTCACGCAATAAAGCAGATATAGAAGCCACAAAAAGCAGGATGAAGTTATTCAGCGAACTGGCAGGCTTATTGGATCAATCAGGTATTGTTTCTCTGGGCATTAACGCCCTGAGCCAGCCGCCGGGAGCCGACTATTGCGATGTTTACCTGATAAAGCCAGAGCACCTACAGGCATTTAGGAATAAACAGGACAACCTATGGAGCGCCATTCCTGAAGGCACGAAGGAAAACATTAAGTCGGGGGTTGTTCGCATAAAAAATTGTTGCAAGACTAACACCTTTTTCCTCGGCTTTAAAAATCCTGCTTTAAAAGACGGTGTAAGTATTCTATATGAAATAGTAGCAATTGTAGAGAAAGCCAACTATGAAACGGTGCAGATAAAACAACCCGTATCTTATGCCACGCACAACGTGCCGGTATTCGGAAATTAACAGGCAGAAAAACAAATTTAATCAGCATATCGGAAACCGCACAAGCACCCTATCACGCAAGGCCAACCGGCATGCTTGCGCGAGCCTGAGGAGCACCGCTGCTGGCTGGTGCCTGCCAACCGCAAGTTTGCCGACCTGGAGATTGTGGCAGGCATGGACTTCGAGGTATGGGGTGTGGTCACCAACATCATCACCAATACCAACCTGGTTAAGAAATGTATGCTTTAACCAGAACAATGCGTACCTTAATTTTTTTAGATTTTGTAAACTGGCCGGTGCCATGACCACTTTACGACAATTGAGAATAACTCAGGTAGTCATTATTATTGTCATCGCAGAAGAACATCAGGATAGCATTTTTATAGTTAACCACTGCAACGGCGTTATCCGTTCCCGATGACAGGTCGAGAATGCTCATTTGGGTAGGCCCATCGAGTTTTGTCAGGTCGTGAAACCAGCTGTAAAGCGCGGAACTTAGCATCGTACTGGTCTTGTAACAACAAATGGCATACATTTTATCTTTCGTATTCAAAATCGCTACGCCGGCCGCTTTTTTTGACTTATAAGAAGTCCCATATTGCTTCCAGTCGAATTCCGTCTTCCCGGGTTCATCATAAAGAATATCACTGTAATAAAGTGAATCGGCAGACTTTCCGCGATATACCATATAGCCCCCGGAACTGGCTACACTGCAAACCGCCGGGGTATCCTTTGAGTCAGCACCGCTGCTGAGATTACCGGGTTGGGAAAAATAAGGCTTTACCTGCCCGTCGGGCTCTATTTCAAAATGCATACTGAATGTCCTTAAATTGGAAATGGAAGTGTCATGGTAAATAAAATAAAGCTTCCCGAAGGAAGTAAGTAAGGCCGGCGATTTTCCCCCTTTTTCGCCGGTCTGTGCCGTTACATCCATCGTTGAAATTACCTGCCCGGTGGTAATGGACAATTGGTAGAGCATCATGGTGTTATCGGATTTATTGCAACAAGCGTATAAATTGCCCAAATAAATCCCAAGCTCTACGCCCTGGTATTGCAAAATAGGTATAGCGGTATTCGGGAAAAAAGTCCATGATGTTCCGTCAAAGATGGCAAGGGATAGCAGGTAATTACGATTAAGGAATACCGGGTAGGCCACTACTAAATATTCTTTACCAGCGGTTTCATAAGAGGTTACGGCATAATCGCCGGCCGGTTTAATATGATTACTGCCGGCGGCAATGGCTACCGGTGCGCTCCAATTCCACTGCGGGTTGTCGACAGCGATGGTTTTTAGCCCCTCGTAATAATAATTTATTGCATGGCAGAAATAAGCCGAAAGAGGGGTAAGATTTTCGGTTATGATACACGCGGGGCTGGTATTCTCCAGTATAACGATACCGGCAGGATCTGCAAAATTGATAAATTGCGGAATCCTTACCGGCGCAGGAATGTCGTAAAAATCATCTACCTGGTAAAAATAATTCCATTCAGGCGCCAGGCCGGAAACATAAAGTGTGGGAACAGGATCATACTCATTGACAATAAAACAACTGGAGCTGTCCAGGTTGTATTCAAGAAAAGACGTGAAAGTGGCATCCCCGACTTTGGGAGAACCGTAGGCAACCACTTCAACGGCTACGCCCGTTGTAGTGGTCTCACTGATGTATTCGGCGGCAGCCAGCTGGGCCAGGGCAGCGCCAAGGCTATGCCCGCAAAAAACGATTTTTACCGGAAGGGTTACGCTCGATTTTTCTGCGATAAATTTTTTGTAAGTCAGTTTAATATTTTCAAGAATACCGGTAAAGACAGTATTCACATTGCAGGCGGTTCCTTTATACGTTTTGACTTCACATGCCGGGGCAAGGTTGGCCGGTCGAAAAAAGGGGCCGCTCCAACTGTTCGTATAATACTGCATAAACTCTTCTTTGTTTGGATTAAACGGGAACATATCCATGGAATGATCACGATACCCGAAGAAAACGGTTCCCCGGAAAGCAATGATGATTTCGCGTTTGGCCGCGTCATAGGCGCAAATCCCGTAAAACTTATTGACCGGATCGGCAGCCCCGGGAGCAGCTTTAAGCGAAAGAATGGGCACATAATTTTTTTCCGCCAGCCAGGCATTGACATCATTATAAGGTTTTGTCCGATCGCCGTCAATCGTTTCAATTCCTTTTTTAAAATTCGTTTCGGAATAACAGGGGATATAGGCATCGTAGGCGTATTTGATGTACTTTAACGCTTCTGCGACTTTTGGATTAACGACTTCCGAGCCCATAGTTTTCTCTTTTGTTTAAGTGAAACCGAATTTCGGAATAAAAGTGAAACTAATTTGCAACGATCCTATAAAACCCCTGGAATAGCTTAAAATACCGTGTTTTAACCCATACCGTTTAGTTAAGGAAAAAAGGTGTAAACACCCCCGTAAATTGAAGAAGGCGCTGTAAATTTATTGTGGTATATAAGAAGGGGCTATCCCTTCGAAGAAAATCAACCAAAGACCGCCGTGTTAAATTAACGAACTAATTAAACTACCTTATCAATGATGACGAAACGTTTAAAAGCCGTTACAAAAGCGGCGGTAAAGGGGTGTTCACAAGAAACCGGTTGTTGCCGTTTGGTCATCTGATAATCAGTATACTGCGCATGGGTAAGCAAGGATTGCAACGGGAGATGGACTCCTTTTTCCGGGAGACAGAAAACGCAAACTTCAGCATCCGCAAGATCACCAAGGGCGGCTTCAGCCAATCCAGGAAGCATCTCGACCCTGAAGCGTTTTTAAAGCTCAACGATATTATCTGCCAGGAATTCTATGACGAAGTGGAATACCTGGGGTACCAGGGTCATCGGTTATTGGCTGTTGACGGTAGTTTTCTGAATCTGCCGGATCATGAAAGTATCCATGAAGAATTTGGCAGGCGTGGCATGGGCCGGGGAAGATTGAAAGGGTTGAAGAAAAGTATGTGCCTGCTATCGATGCTGTACGACCCGGTAAATTATATGACGCTGGATACGCAGTTAGAGCAGATGGACGGAAGCGAACTGCAGTTACTGCTTCGGCACCTGCCTAAAGTGAACAAAGATGATATTCTGCTACTAGACCGGGGATACCCAAGCCGGTATTTATTCTCTGTTTTAAGGAGCCAGGGAATCCATTTTATTGTACGCATGAGCGTCAACTGGGTGCCGGTAAAGAAGTTCCTGCAAAGCCGGCGGCGTGATATGGAGATAACATTAGAAGTTCCGGCAGGTGACTTCGAACGGTACCGGAAGCAGTACCCCTCGATGAAAAAGAGCGTGAAGTGCAGACTGGTAAAAGTGAAATCGGAGAACGGCGAAGACCAGGTGCTTTGCACCTCTTTGATGGGCAAGGAGAAATACAAGGCCGAAGACCTGGAGGAGCTATACCAGATACGGTGGGGCATCGAGGAAGGGTATAAAATGTACAAGGCCCGCGTACAGGTAGAAGCGTTCAGTGGGAAAACAGCTATCGCCGTCAAACAGGACATCTATGCCAAGGCCATGATGATGAGCTTATGTGCATCGCTGGCCTTCCCCATTGAGGAGAAAGTAATCAACGAATACAAAGCCGATCCAAAGAACAGACCAACCAAACACCCGCGGAAAATAAATCGAACCTTCGCTTACTGGTCCACCAAAGGAATATTAATAGGCATGTTCATTAAAAAGCTCTTCAAAAATGCTTTGGCTGTCTTCGACCGACAGGCGGAGGCCAATACCGAAATAATCCGACCGGGTAGGAAAAGCCCACGAAAGAAGAAACCGCCACGGTACTATCACATGAATTACAAAGACATCTGATCTGGTACCGTAGAAACACCCTTTTTTCCTTTAACTAAACGGTATGGGTGATTTAGCGGTATTTTTAATCAATGTATATATGTAAAAAAGGAAGCATGCTATTTTGTGCAATCCAAATACAAAAAACTTTCGGACAGACACGATTTCCTGCCGGACAAACGAGAGACTAGCAATCTCCCGCCCAGGCGGAGGATTCCGGCCTATGGAACCGTTTCTGCCAAAGCATGACAAGTGCCTTTTTACATATATTTCCGGCAAGCGCTATTTTTTCGCACTTAAACCGCTTATTACCAATTGATTAAAATAACCCTACTGGGCATTTCAATCCTGCTCTTTCATCGATTTTTCCCCAGACCCTTAAAAAACTTTATATCTTTGCATTAACTTCATTATTATGAATTGGAAAGAGCATATTTCATCTGATCCGGCCATCATGTTTGGTAAGATGGTCATTAAAGGAACCCGCATACCTGTGGAGCTGATTCTTGAAAAATTAGCGTCCGGCTATTCCTTCAATGACCTGATGGAAGCTTACCCCAAAATCACTATTGGCGATATTCAAGCCTGCCTGTTATATGCCGCCGATAATACCAAACATGAAAAAACATTAGCAGTCGCCTGATGAAGTATCAGATCATTGCCGATGAGAGTGTAGACTTCCGAATAGTATTGCAACTAAGACAACTTGGATTTAATGTTTATTCAATTATCGAGCAGCAACCGTCGATAACGGATGAAACCGTATTGGACATTGCATGTGAAAATGATGCTTTATTGATAACTGAAGACAAGGATTTTGGAGAGCTGGTTTTCCGGTTGCATCTTCCTCATCATGGTATTTTATTAATCAGAATAGAAGAACGCGCCCAGAAAATATCATCTGTTGCGCAAGCTATTTTTAATTATTATGCGGAAATGCTCAATAAGTTTTCAGTCATTAATGAGAAAAAACTTAGAATTAAGGAATAAGCTCCCTCGCACCTCCTTCGCTTCTCCTTCGGTTCTTGTTCGCTGTTAAAGCGCACTTTGCGGCCCGGGCTAAGCGAACAAAGGGCGAGCTTGATCCGGCTTAAAACCAAACGAATACCCTGAAAGAAAGCAACATACATATGCGAAATACAGCGCCGGAGCACAAAAAAAGCCGTCCGTACCCCCGCCTAAACAAGCAAAGGAACCCCGGGAGACGCTTGCCCTAAAAAAAACACTTAGCCAAGCCGTTTACCGTTAGTATTCCGTAACTTTACTAAAACAGTTAGTATGGGTCGCCTGCTCACACCGCCGCTTCGTTATGGCACCGCACATGGTATCTGCGTATACCCTATGCGGGGGCAGGCCTTTGTGCGCAAGGCCAGCTCACTTACCGCAGAGCAGGTAAAGACGGCCCCCGAATTCAAACAAACCATGGCCTGGGCTGAGCTGCTCAAAGCCGCTTCACGCCTGGGCGGCGCCGTATACAGCATGCTGGCGCCCTCCCGCAAAAAGCATCAGCTGTACCGCACCCTTACCGGCATGGCCATGCGCCTGCTGAAGCAGGGAAAAACAGATGGAGAAACAGTAGTGGAGCTGATGCTGTTTATACAGTCGAAAAAGAAGAAAAGATCCGCACGGCATACCGCGCCACAGCAAACAGCGCCCGTTATGCGCCGCCGCAGACTAACCCGCCCGGGCAATGCCTACCAAAAAATAATGCAACGTATCGGCCGCACACGCCGGCTCCAACGCCCATACCCTTTCCTGCCCAGCCGCATTGAAACCGGTATGATACCCACGATTATTGGTCACGCACCTGGATAGAAAGCGCCGGACGGCGCGCAATGAACCGCTTACTTTTTACTCAGCTCCTTCAGCAACTGTCTTCCTTCTGCCTTTACCTGCGGGTCGTCCTGTATTTTATTGTTCAGGGCCATGAGCTTATTGAGCAGTTCGATGGCTTTGCCGTTTTGATCGATGCGATGGTAGGATTTGGCCAGCTCGAGGTAGTTGAGGGCAAAGTCGGGGTTAAGCGTCCGGCTTTTTTCGTAGTACATGATAGATTCCTGGAAGGAGGACGGAGGCAGGCCGCCATAGAGCAGGCGGGCGGCGGTGCGCTCAAAAGCGTTGAGGTTGCTCACCTCGTAATGCCATTTGCCCAGCACATGCCAGGCTTTAAAATTACTGTTATCGGCTCTCACCGCCGCTTCGGCATAGTGCCTGATATCGTTGACAGCTTCTATTTTTTCGCGGCCGCTGGAAATAAGGGCAATGCGGCCCATGGCGAGGGCCATAACAAAATTGGGTTCCGATCCCGCGGGCTGCAGCCGCAGGGCCGTTTCGGCATAGCGGCGGGCGGTCTTGAAATAGCTGATTTGGGCAGATTTGGATGCCTGGCGGTGACCGATAGAGCTGCACAGCTGGCTGCTTTTGCAAAGGGCGTTGATATTGGCGGGCTGGAGCTGTAGAATTTCCTGGTAGCGCTTGTAAGACTCCTCCTGGCTGGCCGGCTCCAGGCGTTCGGCTTCT
>Ga0307508_10001290_pt1 | contig 28455 bp, 27 predicted proteins | sample 9_EM_MG_FD_203089 | JGI IMG/M metagenome (GOLD analysis project Ga0307508, IMG submission 203089) | Populus trichocarpa ectomycorrhiza microbial communities from riparian zone in the Pacific Northwest, United States - 9_EM | ecosystem: Host-associated > Plants > Roots > Unclassified | place...
TGTAGCTAGGTATGGCCGGCAATTCACACACACCCTTCCAGAAGTATTGGTCGTCACCACACTCCAGAAATGTCTCGCCGTCGATCCCCGTCTTCCGGAATGTCGCCCGACTCTCGTCATTCCATAAGATTTTCTGCATTGGTGTGTAGTCGAACAAATCGTTTGGTGTCCACTGTTTGACGACGGACGGAGGTTCAAGTGCTCCGACTGTAGTAACAGGTGGGGCATCTTCCATCGGGATATCTGTAGCCATTGTGTCGCTACGCGGCAGACGGAGAGGAAACGCGAGATAGGTAGTGGATTGGTAGTAGGGGATGAAGAGGCGGCGGACGTCGCGGACGAGATGGTGGTGGTAGCGGCGGCGTGGTAGCAGCGGGGTGGTTGCTGATGTGGTTGTAGATGTGGTTGTAGATGTGGTTGTGGAGGTGGTTGTGGAGGGCCATGGAAAGATGGAGAATGAAAGGATTTTCTCGCTGCTGGTCATGCGGCTCTGCACCCAAGCCTAGTTATCTACCGTCTTGGCACAACGTTGCGAGCGCAGCAACCCAAAAATGGTTGGGCATACATCATGCCTACCCCGTGAAATGTTTCCGACTATCAGGTGAAAAATATGTACATATTGAAGGACCTATGCCAGGCCCGATGACACGAACGACGAAGAGAGGAAGGAGGAAAAGAGAAGATAAGATGATGGACAAAGATGAGATAGGATAATTGACGAGGATCTGATACGACAATTGACAAGGATCTAGTACCAACCGTCCCACCCCTCTATCTATATACGGACCGGGGTGGTCAATCCTACTTAAACCCTCGGATCCCAATCCTTCAATGGTCCGCCCGAACCGACAGCAGTGTACCAACCGAACCTAAGCAAATGCATCGTCCGAACCCAACCCAATGTAACCACCGAACCTAAGGAAAGGTAGAAGCGGAGTCTGTTCTGAACGGTTTTCCTGACTCTCAATAATTCCGATCACGTGCACTCCTTGCCAGGCGCTGGGTCGGCGGCTTTGTCGTGTTTCGATATCATTTTGCCCGAGGAGTGGGTCTTTTCCATTGTGTGAGATGAAGTCCTCCAACCCCTTCATCCCTACTACCACTCGTGCTTCGCTGGGCCCTTTTATGGACATCCCGCCTAGGCGTCAGTGAGCCGGTAGTCTCTCGGCGCGTCTGGATTTCGTCGGTGGAACTCCCAGAGTTTCTCCAGACCACCTACCGAAAAGTTGTCGAATGGTTCTTCCGTCCAGCCTTTGCGTTCTGGATAGTTGAGCCATTTGACGAGGTAGAGAATTCGCTTGTTGTTTCTCTGGCCGCGTTCGACCGAGGACATAACTTCCTCCACATCGTACTCCTCCGACTGTTCGATGTCGTCAGCTTTCCGGAGTATTTTCGACGGATCTGGGGGGGCTTGGTGCTCGCTAGTTCGATAGGGCTCGAGTAGCGACACATGGAAGACGTGGATCTTCCATTTCTGAGGCAGCGTGAGGTGGACGGCAAGTGGGGAGACGATTTTTTCGACTTGGAAGGGACCATGATTCTTGTGCTCCAGTTTTTTCGAGGGGCGGCGCGTCTTGATGTTGCGTCCGCTGAGCATTACCAAGTCTCCTACCTGATATGCTGGAGGTGGTTTCCGGCTCGGGTCGGTGTACTGCCGCATTCGTTCCTGGGCTACTTCCAGTCCCTTTTGGGATTCATCGTGCACGGCCTGCATCCAGTGGGCGTATATCATACTGGCGGGGTTAAGGGGTTCTGTTGACGCTGGGCCCGTGTCTACTGGGTGGAAGCCGTAGTTAGCATAAAACAGGGACATGCCGTTGCCTGTTGTAGTCGAGTTGTTGTAAGCGAACTCGGCCATCGGTAATAGGGGCACCCAGTCGTCCTGTTCTTTACTAACGAACGCTCGGAGGTAGGCTTCGATCGTTTGGTTGAGCCGTTCCCTTTGACTGTCGGTCTGCAGATGGAACACTGTTGACATCCGAGGCCGAATTCCCGAGAGTTGTAGGAACTCTTTCCATGTTTCCGACGTAAACCTGGAGTCTCAGTCCGAAACGATGTCAGCAGGCAGCCCGTGATACTTCCATACCTCTTTCGCGAAGATGGTCGCTTGGTCCGTCGCTATCGTTCCTTCCTTTCTGAAAGCAAGGAAGTGTGCCATCTTGGTGAATCGGTCGATGACCACCCACAGTTGGTCGCATGCCTCCGAAGTCGGGAGTTCCATGATGAAGTCCATTGCTATCGACTGCCATGGTGCGTATGGCAGTTCCAGTGGGGAGGACAGCCTGTAGGGTTGATACCGGGATGCTTTGTTTTGTTGGCATTCGGGGCAGCTTCTGACGAAGTCGATGATTCGTTCATTCATTTTTGGCCACCAGAAGTTTCGTCGGATTAGCTCGATGGTCTTGTCCTGCCCCATGTGCCCGTTCACCTTCGTGTCGTGTTCCGATTCCATAACCCATTGCAGCAGTCCCTTTGGTACCCAGAGCAGGTCCCGCTGGTATAGTAGGTTGTTTTCCCAACTTAGTTCCTTTACTTCTTGGTCCTTCGGCAGCGCTACCTCTGCCGCCACCTCCTGTTTCCTCGCCTGTTCATAGGCTTCATCCTTCTTTCCTTCTTCCCTGACTTCTGCTAGGAACTCCTCCGCCCATCTTTTTTTCGGGAGTGCAGCAAGCTGGGCCGAGGAGCAAATGAGGGACTGCTCCATTCGCTCGAAGTGGTTGCTTTTTAAAACCGTCATTACTGGCTGGTTTTCTACCCCCCCTTTTTCTGGGCGGTAGTCCGAGTGCCTTGACAGTGCATCTGGCTTGCTGTTTTGGGTTCCTGGCCGGTAGTAGATCTTGAAGTTGATGCCGGCCAGTTCCTGTGCCCACCTCCCTTGTCGTCGGTTCAGTACTTTAGTCGTAGTAAAGTACTCCAGATTGTGATAGTCTGAGAAAACCTGCACTTGGTGAGTCGCCCCTTGGCAGTACTGTCTCCAGTGTTTGAAGGCGTACACTATTGCCAGAAGTTCCTTGTCGTGGATTTCATAGTTGATTTCCGCGGGTTGGAACTTTCTTGAGTGGAAAGCTACTGGGTGCAGGTGCCCTTCTTTGCTTCGTTGCGACAGTACCGCTCCCAGCGCAAAGTCCGATGTGTCTGTCTCGATGACGACTGGTTTCTTTGGGTCGAAGTGGGCCAGGATTGGTGCCATGGTGAAACGGTGTTTGAGTTTCCGGAAGGCGGCTTCCGCCTCCCGATTCCAGGCCCATTCCTTAACAGTCTCCGTTTTCGTGAGTTCCGTAAGGGGTTTCGCTACTCTGGAATAGTTCAGGATGAACCGCCGGTAGAAGTTGGCGAAGCCCAGGAAGGATTGGACTTCCGTTAGCGATCTCAGGGTCTTCCATTTGAGTACTGCCTGTACTTTGTCTTCCGACATTCTGATCCCGTTTCTCCCAATGATGTATTCTAAGAACTCGACTTCCGTAGCCTTCCATATGCATTTTTCTGGAGAGAATGCTAGTCTGTTGCTCTGCAGCCTCTTGAGTACCTCCTTAACTGTTCGGTCGTGCGCTTCTTCCGTGTCGGCATAAACCAATATGTCGTCCATATAAGCTAGTACCCCGACGTCTAGCATATCCGAGAGCACGTAGTTCATCATGTCTTGAAAGGTGGAAGGGGCGTTGGTTAAACCGAATGGCATTACCTGAAATTCGAACAGGCCGTAGCGGGTTCTAAATGCTTTTTTCCATTCATCTCCTTCTTTTATACAGATTGGGTGGAATCCGTTCTTCAGGTCCATTTTGGTGAACCATTGTGCTCCTTGAACCCGGTCCTGAAGTTCCTGCATCAGCAGTAGAGGGTACCTGTTGGGAATGGTGATGCGGTTTAAGGCTCGGTAGTCGACACACAGGCGGAGCCCTCTTCCGAGGGGCTTTCGTACGAAGAGGATAGGGGATCCGGCTGAAGACGTGGAGTGTTTGATCTTCCCTGTTCACTCCATTTCTTTCAACCATTCTCGGAGCACCTGGAGCTCTTCTTCTGAGCACGGATAGATTGGTCCCCAGGGTGGCAAGCTTCCTTTCTGAAGGTTGATCTGGCAGTTGTACAGCTGGTTTTTTTTTTTGTTTAATCATACTCGCATTCGACCTATGTAGATCATGGCGGCGTACATTTTACCCAGTTTTCCTGTCCGCAGTCCGCGCGGTGGCGGCTCGTTGCAAGCTCCCCTTTGCCCTCCGCCCGGCCTGTCCCCAGAGAAAGTAGACGCGTCCAACGAAATTGACAAAGGAGAGAACAAAAGAAACGCGCGACCCGTCCCCTACTCCTCGCCTGCCGACGCCATGAATGGAGGGGTGGGATGGAACAGCGGAAGTCCCTCACCATCGCTCACACCGTCCCCGGCACCCAGCGTCTCCGCCTCCCCCTCCCCTTCCTCTTGCCGCTCCTGCCGCTCGCGGAGCTCCCACTCAGACACCTCGCTTCCGGCGTCGTCTTCCTTTTTCAGCGCCGGCACCAGCCTTCCCACGTCCGTAGAGGAGAGAAAGTCCAGCACTACCTGCCCACACCTCTCATCGGCCATCAGGTCCCGAGTTGTACAGCTGGTGTGTCGGTAGTGCATCTGCTGCTTCTTTCCCCATTATTCCGAGATATCGCCAAATCTCCATGGGTACTTTTCCTAGGGGTTTGTCTTCTGCGACCGCTGATACGTGTCCGATAACCCGAGCCTCGGAGTAGGTTGCAACCGTGTCATCCCAGGTCAGCGAGAAGTCAGCTTGCTCGTATATAGTCCACTTTTCCAGGCATCTGGTGTTGTTAAACCGTATTTCCGGATCCTGCCACGCTCCCTGAGGGGGGTGTTTAGCAATCCACCAGTAAGGGAGGAAGATGTCTATCCCTTCTTCCATAGGGGAAACCTCGAATCTTTCCTTGGTGACATGTCATCGATGTTACAGGAGTAGGGACTCGGTGTAGTATTGCCCTACCCCTTCCACCATTTGGCCCATGAAGTTTTCGATGGTTATTGCTGGGTCGTGTCGGCTCACTGTGATTCCCAGTTTTTCCGCCGTTTTCTGGTTGAGCAACGGGATTGAGCAGCTGGTGTCCAAGAGAGCTCGGACCTGATAGTCCCGGGTTTCTTTTGTCACCAGCATTGTTATGAGGGGTCGAGGTCCTCCCCTGGGTTTCTTCTTTGCAACTTCTCGTTCCTCCATATTCTTCCTTTTTTGGCCTGTCCCGCATACGATGCGCTGCGTCTCACCGATCGGCCGGGCCAGTGGACCTTTCCAAAATCCTCCTCGTCTGCCCACAAGGGCTCGGTGTCCATTACTTCAGCCGCCGCCATTTTTTGTACTTTTGGCGTCGGTTCCGGGGTTACCTCCTCCTCGGGTTCCCTTTGCCCCTTGGTCCCAGCCCCTATTTTCCATGGTGCTGCAGAGATGCTGATACCTTTCACTGTGGTGCCGGCGAAACATTTGGCCGTCCGGTGTCCCGGTCGTCCACAACAGTGGCATCCTCGGGGAGCCGAATGCTCGCTGTGCTGGTTGTCGGGTACTTCTTGGAACGCGGCGACTTCGGACGCCCATCGCACCGTTCCTCCGTATTCGCTATCCCTGTTGTTTTGACGGCAGGGTTCCTTATTGGTTTCCTTACCCTTTCAGTTATCGTCAGAACTTCCTTTGTTCTGACTGCCCTTCTTCTTTTCCTCCTGTTTTCCGGTTGTTCCTGGCGGGACCCTCGTATGCTCTCTCTCTAGTTTGAGGGCTTTCTTTTTTTCCACCTGCAGTGCTACTTGGTAGGTGGTCTGCAGGAAGCCTTTGTTGTCCACGAAGTCTTCCAGGTAGTGGGCGAACCTCATATCGAGCACTTAGTCCGGCATCGCCAGGTTTATCTTTTCCTGGAGTCCCTCCCTAGTGGCCTGGACGTAGTTGTTGAGCGCTCGGAACTCCGTCATGTAGGCCCTGATGTCGCCTTGGTATTGGAGCTGTCCCAACTTCAACTGGGCATCGGCTGCTTCACGCTCGTTGCGATACTCGGTTCTAATGGCGGCCGAGTAGTTGGCCCAGGTGTTGTTGTCCCGCAGCTCCCGGTGCCGTTGGAGGTGCCAGACTAGTGCCGTGTCCGTTAAGAGGGCTCCGATCCAGGCGATTTTTTGCCGGTCGACCGTGTCCGGATAGAATCCCAGGTACATGGTTACGGATTCCCACCACTGGTTGAATGCAGTGGGGCTCTTTCCGTCGAATTTCGTTGGGTTTTCCATCTTTAGTCTCGACATGCGTATCTGGGCTTCCGCTGGTCGTCCTGGGATCTGGGCCACCTCGATTCCTGCCCCTACCAGCCGAGCTATTTCTTCCGGCATAAGCATAGTTGCCAGCTGAGCCTGGGTGGATTCTCTCGCGTTTGGTGGGGGCCGGCCGGTGGGGAGGTTTCGCTCATATAGGTCATTGTCACCTTCGCTGGGAGGGGCGAGGGCGAAGGTGACGCTGCTCTCCACAGAGGCCTTGGTGGAGAACCGCCTCCTCCTGTTCCCCCTGTGGTTAGGAGCCCTTGCCGTGGGGTCATCTCCTCGTGAGTGGCCAGAACTGCTGGGGGCCTCTGTCGTCATCGAGATTCGCCGAGCAAGGGGCTTCCTAGCATTAGCCGGATTATCGGGGCTGCCGCAGGGCTCCAGGCTGAGCGAGGTTCGGGCCAGGTTCGTGTCCTCGGCATTGCGGGCAGGGGTACGGTGGTTGCTACCTGCAACAATTCGTCTTGCGCCCTGGCCAGCTGCTGTTCTAGCCTGGCCATCCGTTGTCGGTCTTCGTTTCGCTGCCGCTCGAGCGTTTCTACCTTCTGCTGATGATCAGCAGCCCATTTCTCAACATTACCCTGGAACTCCATAACGTGTGTGTACCTAGCCAGGTTTGCTTCTGACAGGAATGCCACCGCATCGTGCATTCGAGCCACCTGGGTCGCCTCGTGCACTTGCTGCATCTCGCTCGTCTTGGAGTGCTCGATAATAGCCTCCCAGACTTGCCGCATGAATGCCTGGTATGCGTTAGCGGCTATCATGACTTCATTCCTTACCCAGTCGCCCGAGATTTGTTCTTTGGCTTCCATTTGTTCATAGACGTATTGGGCGCCTTGTGCCAATTGGTTGTAGGCTGCTTCGATTCGCCGAATGTGTCAATCCGTCCGGTCCATCGTGTTGCCGCAGATATCCAGTAGCTGGCGTAGGTCTTGCTCTGCCTGATGCTGATGGTTGACCATCGCCCGCATCTATCCGACTGGGTTGGCGATCTCCAGGATTTCTTCCCCTGATTCCTCGTCGTTGGTGATTTGCCACAGTCCTCGCGGCGCCTCCAGGTGAAGCATATTGAAGTCTGAGGCGGTAGACATGCTGACTTCCTTAGTATAAGTCTAGAAAGTGTTCGGTGTAAATTGTTTCGTCGTAGTCGCCGAATTCGTAGTCACAGATGTCGCGGAATTCGTATCCGTCCAGATCCGCGCAGATGTGTTTCTGGGCGCAATTGAACCAATATTGCGTATACCAGTTTTGGGGCGTGCAGTCGGTTTGTTCGGTAGGCGTTGGCCCGTTGATGCTTTCATCCCAGCTGCTTAGGTCGGCAATTTGCTCGATTGAGGAGTAGGAGTAATCGTGGTGATAGCTCGACTGAGGTTCGAAGACGTTCTCCAATTCGAGTAAGAAGAAGTGTTCTTTTTCGAATGAAGGCATGCGCGAAAGTAGAGTGATTTTTAAATCGAAGATTATAGTGTGACACTGGGGTTGTATCGTAACTGGAGTGTGGAGAGAATCGAAGGTGATCAGGCTACTTTCGATAATTCACAACGGAATAATCTTAGATCTTGTTTGTCGGGGTTTTTCTGTTGAGTGTTCCGTGCTGTCCTCTTTTCCACAGTGGGCGGAATCTCTTCAGCTATATAGTCTTCTTTCGGTGTCACGTGGTTCTTCTAGAGAACCATCACTTCTCATCCTTTCCCGAGAGTTCCGTCCGCTAGTCAAGACCCCAAAACCCCACAGGCCCGGTTCTCGCAACCTCATTGGTCCTGGTCGGTCTAACAATAAGCCGACTGATCCCCGCACCACATAATTCCCTCAAGCCCGGTGGGTGAGCAGATTACCGGCCTATCAGAGAAAGAGAAGATATCGGTTCTATGACCTCACTCCTCGTATCCCATATTTAGTTGCATTTCCAGTCCGACCGGAGCTAAATCCCTTAAGGCAGTCCTGGCCGTAAGACCCTAACTCTGTGCTTATCTCCCGCCTAGACTCTCTGAAGCCGACTAGACTCGACTTTCCTCTTTGAGTGGCTTGAGTAAAGTCTCACGTGCCCTGACTATGTAGCTAACTAAGTACTGTTTTCCGTGTTCCATATTGAGGTGTAACAAGACCGCAGAAGAAATATCGGCCAAATTTCAACATTATCAAGCCTGGGTGGAAACACAGGGATTCCACATCAAACGATTCCGTAGCGACAATGGATCCGGAGAATACAGCAATTCGGTATTCCTAGGTCTATTGGGAGAAAAAGGAATCACGTTTGAACCCTCCCCCCCGTACACCCAACACAAGAACGGAACAGCCGAACAGATGATCCGGACACTGAATGCAAAGGCACGAAGCATGATGTTGGATGCAAACATGCCAATAATATTTTGGCCGGAAGCCATCAGGACGGCATGCTACCTGCATTGAAGGTCACCTACATCAAGTCTGGCAGATAACCGGTCACCATACGAAGCATTGTACTGCACTGTTCCAAAAATCGGACACTTAAGACGATTCGGATGCTGAGTATACAAACATATTCCACCTGTTCAGAGAATGGAGAAGAAATTCGGAAATCATTCCAGTATGTGCATGATGCTGGGATATGTCCACAACACCACGAAAATCTGGAGAATTTGGGACTTCAAATCGGGAAGAACCGGGCGAGCGGTGGAATGCTCAAGTGTGGTGTTTAACGAAGAAGAAAACGCACATACAGAAGAGCAGACGGAAGCCATCGAGTTTTCAGACACTACCAATGAAGCGCAGATTGAAGAAGCGCAGACCGACAGAGCACCGCAGGACGAGATCCACGAAATAAATGATACACAGGGCCTAGAGAATACCAGTAAGAAACGAATATCCGATTTCTTTTCGTCATGCAGTGAAATCGCTCTATGAGCAGCTGGGCGATATGTGTTATACCTGCCAAATTCAGCAAATGCTGGGCAGATGACTGCTGAATTCAGTGAATGCTGGGAAGTGTGCCGAATTCAGTGAATATGCTGAGCAGATACCTGCTGAATTCAGCGAATGCTGGGCAGAAGAAGTCAAGAATATCTTACGAAAGCGATAACTGGTGAATTGTATGCCGAATTCAGCGAATATGTAGGGTTGATACCTGCTGAATTAAGCAAAATGCTGGGCAGATGACTGCTGAATTCAGCGAATGCTGGGCAGTGTGCTGAATTCAGCGAATATGCTGGGCAGATACCTGCTAAATTCAGCAAATAAGCTGCGCAGTGGAATACTCGCGAAAATCAAGAATGGATATGTGGATTCCATATGATTGAGATCACGACTGATTGAAATGACAGACAAGAATGAATAAGTCTCTGCCAGGACATGCAGCAAGGCACGCCTTGAAACCAACAAGGCGATTATGACCAAGGCTCACGAAGAAGGGTGTGATTTGACGTCTTCGGAACGCCTTGCCTCCGCCTTTCTGCTACTCGGTATTGCCGAGATGTCGGGGGATGTAGCCAAAATCGAACCGATTGTCGAGTCCAGCAACGAGGGCAAACTATCAACCTACAAGGCGGCACTACAAAGTCCACAAGCAAGTGAATGGAAGGAAGCCATGCGCCAGGAATGGCAGACATTGGTGGAGAACCACACATTTGATATTGTGTCGAAAGGTAATAATACCATGCATAAGCCAATGGCTAATACAGCAGTGGAAGAACCGATTGGATGCAAATGGATCTACAAAAGAAAGATCAATCCAGATGGATCCACCCGCTACAAAGCTCGACTAGTCATCAAGGGCTACGAACAAAAGGAAGGTATCGACTATGACGAGACCTATGCACTGGTATCCAAAATGGCAACGTTCCGATTGATACTGGCACTGGCCGCTCAGTATGGCTGAGATGTCGATCATATGGATGTGGTGACGGCTTTCCTAAATCCAAAGATTGACCGAGACAACATCTACATGGAGATGCCACTTGGAATTGACTGGCTTAGGTTGAGCGGAAGTGTGTCGAGTAGAATCACCTCGACCGGAAGTGAGTCGACGGGAAGCATGTCAAGCGGAAGTGTCTTAATTCTCCGAAAAGCACTCTACGGACTGAAACTAGCGCCCAGACTTTGGTATGAGAATATCGATGGATACTTGCAATCCATCGGATTTCGACAGTCAGCTGAAGATCCAAACCTGTACCTCCAACCGGGGGTCCTCCTAGTTCTATACGTGGACGATCTGCTCATTGCGCACAACAGTACAGAAGGACAGGGACATCAGGTCAAGCAGTTGCTGCAGAAGAAGTACAAGATGTGTGACTTAGGAGCGGCAAAGAGGTTTCTGGAAATCGAGATTGAAAGAACTGAAGACAGCGGATTCAGTATCTGCCAACGAGACTACATCAACACAATCATATGACGATTCGGGTTAATGGATGCACAACTGGCTAAGTCTCCACTTGATCCTCAGACCGATCTGGCTAACACCTGCTGTGAGGACTAACCGGCCAACCGCAAGGAATACCTGTCAATGGTCGGATCCCTCATGTATGCGGCACTTGGAAGTCGACCAGACATCGCCCTCAGTGTCACTGCTCTCAGCCGGTACAACGTGCAACCTCTCGAGATGCATACAACAGCCGCGAAGAGGGTGTTACGATACCTCAAAACTACTTCACACTTCCAAATCCACTACCAGCGACTTCCATCCGGCTCACAATCAGTGAATTCACGTCCTTACAATCCACTTCCCCACGACACGTCCATCAACATTATCGGGTATACCGACTCCGACTGGGCGGGAAACTCTACGACTCGAAAATCGGTTGGAGGATGTGTGTTCGGTCTGGGGCAGACCAACGCCAGCAAAGAACTCATCATGGCCGGACTGATTCATTGGCAAGCAAAGTCTCAGAGCGTTGTAGTACTGTCAACGCTTGAAGCAGAATATATCGCCTGTTCGCATCCAACTCGGGAGAGTCTCTGGCTCCAGTGAATGATGAAGGAGGCAGCGGAAGGAATGGCAGTAAAGATATCTGATGGACCAGTGCTGATTGGATGCGACAACTAAGGTGCAATCAAATTGTTTGCCTCCGGAGTTGTGCGGCAAAAATCGAAGCATATTGATGTGAAATATCATCATGTTCACGACGAACAGATGAAAGGCTCAGTTAAGTTTCAATATGTCACATCTGCATCCAATCCTGCCGATCTGCTGACCAAACCTCTTGCGACTCTCTGACACCAGCAGCTGCTGCAACTCACTGGACTTGCTTCATCGACGCATGTATCGAACCCGAATACGGCGAATGAGACCAACCATGAAAAGGAAAAGGGGGTGTAATTCTCTGGCAAAGAAAAGGGGGTGTTAGTGACAAGAAGTTGGAAAGGAGATAAAAGTTCTTGCTATTGAGCGTGTTCTTGCATCCTGTCGGCAAGGGTGAGTCGGCACTCTTTTTCCTACTAGCAGGTGTTTTTCCCACGTGGTTTTCACTGCAGAGGTTTTAATGAGGTCGACGAGGTTTTAATGGGATTGTTTTGATTTGGTGGATTTCTGTTGATACGGAGCGCGAGAAGAGGGGGTGTGTTGGAATTGCTCCTCGCTGATCTGGTGTGGCGCTCTGGCGTGGCGCTCTGGCGTGGTGCTCTGGCGTGGCGCTCTGGCGTGGCGCTACTGCGTGGCACTCCAGCGTAGCGCTCCGGCGGAAGCGACATAATGGCAATGGCGGGGGAACCCTGGTAACGGCGGCTTGGCATTCTTCTATAGCAGCGTCTTTTGCATACTTTCTCTCTAGACTTAAATACTTTGACATAGCAGAGAATTAGACCGGACGTGTCTGTCCGAGCTGTTTTCATCACACGTTAACGATCAAACCATCTCATTCTGTCTTCTTCTTTTCTCTCTCTCTCTTTCTACTTGTGAACTTACAAGGGACAGTGTTCGCGCAATCTTTAACAAAAAATGTCTACGGGACGGCAGTCTCTAGACTACCAGGACTAGCGGCTGTAGTCCAGTCCCGGGCAGGCCTCATGACGGACGGGACGGACGACTGCGATGCCTGCTCTCCCGAGCCCTCGCCCACCAACATCGTGGCACAGTTACCGGCAGTGGTCATACCAGGTCGTAATCCACCTCGACCGGCGAAACAATTGAAACGGTTCGTGGGTCCGATGGAGTGAATCCAACTGTCAGACCCATGCGGAAAGCAAAGAACCAGGACGGCGACCCACCGACAGGTCGAAGCGGGGCGACTAGACAGTAACAGCAGAGCTGGAGTGGTGGCTTACTGCTCTCCCTGCTTCTCGGCATCCTACCCGTAACCTCCCACATGATGACCTCATGCACCGAGCCCGGCGCGTCCCACTTCCCCAGTTGGATCAACTTCAGATTGATGCTGGTGACGGATCTGGCACCCATTCGGCGGACAGCGGTATGGTTGTCTGCGGTCTTCGGACCTTCGGTTATATGTTAGGTCCGTTTACTCGGTGGGGGCAAGGACCTACAAATCTTATGGCACAGTCGTCGCCTCCTGCTGCTGGCGGTCACTTTAGGCTCGGCGGCGTAGGCACTTCCAGTATGCGGCCTCGGTGATCTTAGGCGGTCGTTAACGATCCTGCATCATTTACCACCCGAGTCGCCTATTGGGGCAGATTTTCTGTCACGCCCGGCGCCATCTCCTACCATTTCGGTTGCAGCGCCGGTCGACAGATGTGTGGGGGTGGGTCTGTGGGGCGAGATAATATGCTTCTTCATTCAAGTGCGACTATAGACTACAGCTTATATGCGCTCCTCCTCGCCGCACCACCCCCGACCCGACACAATGTGTGCCACCATAGTCTACATGGGCTGGATGCCAGCATGACTGAACAAATAAAAAACCATACCACCTCTGCGGAGCTACCATCCTTCCCGACTATCCAAATACAGGCAAATCAAAGAAAACCAGAAGAAGGTGACGTCGCGCATGCCGAAGACTGCGGCCGGCTAGGAGGCCTGGCGCGAGCGCCGAGGAAGTGTGAGTTACATAGTGGGTGCAGTAGCGGGGATCTGGTAACCAGGCCGGTGCCGATGCCGTAGCACGCAACCGAGAGGTGGAGAGGGAGCTGGAGGTGGTAGTAGCATGAGACCAAGCCCACAACCACCGAGGAAGTCTGAGGTAGTGGGTACCGTAGCGGCGGACGGGGTAACCCAGCCGATGCCGATGCCGTGGCGCGTACCCGAGACGACGATCTCGACAACACCCAGCATCATATAGACAAGCCACTGCATCACGCTTTCAGAGGAGTGCACGATAAACCTGTACCGCTCTTCGTCGTCTCTCCACGTAGCAGGAGAATCGGAGTCATGCCATTCGACTGCGGACTGTAGAAGGCGTCCAATGGTTTCTCGCTGGATCTCCTGCTGCTCGAGGAAGGTCTTCTGCTGTGCAAGGATGGTGTTCTGCAGCGCGATGAGTCAGTCTACCTGGATGCTGGGTAGTTGCTCTTCCACCGGAGTGGAGTCTTGACAGTCGTGGTGTGAGATCGGGTGGATGACGGGGGCAAGGATCCGGTTGAGGGTTCGCCGGCCGTGGCGTCAGAGTGATCTTCTCGACGACCGGAGGCCGACTCTTCGGCGGGGGACTCGGGGGACTCGGGGCACGTGGGCTTGGTAGATGGAAAGTAGGTGGTGAGGGAGGTGGTGGTAGTAGAGTAAGACCAAACCTGCGACCGCCCAGGAGGTATGAGGTAGTTGCTGCCTGTTGAAGATTATGGCCGACCTTGGGTGTTTGCGGTAGAGAATACGGTCGTGAGCGGCAAAGTAGTCTGCTCACTACAGACACAAGATTAACACTATGTTATTAGAGACTTGTAGAGACTTATGTGCGAGTGAGCATTGACGGAAATGTCTGTTAGAGGAGCAGCCAAGGCGCAACAGGAGCGGGACGCACCTCCTTTTCTTTGGACAGGCCTGGACGGAGGGCGAAGGGGAGCTGGCAACGTGCTGCCACCGCATGGACAGTAGCTGGAAAAACAGATAAAAATGTATGCCACCATAGTCTAGATTGGCTGTATGTGAGTATGATTAAACAAAAAAAAATCTGGCTTCTGCCTGCTAGGCATCAGAGACCCCGAGCTTGAGGTCGAGCTTGACTCATTCGTCGGCCTTCTCGTTTTCTGGGACCCCCTCGTGTGCTGGGCACCATGGGATTTCGATGGTGATGTCTGGCCTGCCCTCCGTAGCACCATGATGTGCTTTCTGTGGGGACGGGGTGGCGGTCAAAGTGGGACGGCCTCTGTGGCCCCCCTGCTCTTCATGGGCAAGGTTCTTCCCAAACACGTTAAGCGCCATGTGTTGGACACGCGTACTATTTTGCAAAATAACCCCTTTCAGGGAATTTAGTTTCACGCTAATCCTCACATTTCGCTAGTTTTCACATCGGGGGTGTAGTTTAGTGGTATACAATTACCACACCCGCGACGAAAACTAGCAGAATGTCCGAATTAGCGTGAAACTAGATTCCTTGAAAGGGGTTATTTGGCAAAATAATTTGTCCGCATGCAGCCTTCCCACGCAGGAGTCACGTCATGGGGAGCCGACCCCTGTAGCCAGCGCCAAGACACCAACTAGGCATCTTTCCATTATATATCATATATGCAGTCTTGTCTTGAGGCTCCGACACCTTGGCTTCCTCTCGCGTTCGCGCCCAGCGGGATCGCTACCCCTGTTCATCCGGGTCCAATTATAACTCTGCTTACTGGCATCGCTGACAGCCGTGGTGTTGTAATCGTACAACGGCAGTGAAGTAGAGTGTGAGACTGGGGCGTCCGGTCAACGTTGGAGTCACGGTAATATCGAACTAGTCAGGTTTCTTGATAGTCACGAAGGAGGTGGGGAGCGCGTGGTCTGCGCCGGCATTCAACTATTATACAAGAGTATAACCCCACATATTCGTCCTTCTAAGGTCGCCCTCCGTTCAGGGATTCACAGCGAATAATCTAAGGGGTTCGGTTCGATATTGGAATCGCCCGCCGGCTCGCGCACTCAGTAACTTGCCTGATGGCTAGCGCAGCGGATCGCTCGACAGATCGTTCTTGGTTCCGCGGCGACGGCTCGCTCGACGGATCGTATTCGCTGGGTTGCTCACCGCATGCCCGGCAGCTTGCGTGTATCGCCTCGGCGGATGGTGGTTCGAGGCGGGCCCGGCGGCTTGCCCAACGGCTCGCTCGAGTCGCTTCGGCCGGTGGTTCGACGCATGCCCGGCGGCTCGCCCGACGGCTTGCGTGTATCGCTTTGGTGGATGGTTCGAGACGGGCCCGGCGGCTTGCCGGACGGCTCGCTCGAGGCGCTTCGCCAGATGGCTCGGATCGAGACAGGCCCGGCGTCTTGCCCGACGGCTAGCTCGCGGTGCTTCGGCAACTGCCAAACGGCTTGCGCGACAACTGCCTCATGGGTAAGATAAGGTAAGGAATACGCTCCCGCGTGCACCAGCCAAGGTGGGGCGTGGGCCAAAGCCCGGAGCTACTCGTCCTGGTCGGTACTGACGATGACGTCATTTTGTTTCAACATCTGCGACCTCGTATTCCGCCCCGCGCTAGATCATTTCTAGACAGGGTTTCCTGACGTGGTCCCACGCAGATTGACGACGTGACCTCCGTGGTCCGTCGTACCCTTGTGGTTTGCCTCCTGGTCCACGCCAGAGGTAAGTTCTCACCCGATCCTTTCGGCCAGGAGCTCTTAACTCCAGATCCTATCTCCCGCCTAGACTCTCGAGCTCCTCACGTATCCTTCCGTCTCCTTCCCGATCAACTGTCGTCCTGCTTGCGGCGCTGAGGCGTATCGTCGATTCGATGCGTAGGCCCAGCGGCTTGCCGGTATCCCGGCGGCGTATCGCTCACCGCAAGCCCGGCGGTGGCCCGACGGCTTGGGCACCTCACCGGTGCGGCTTGTGTTGATCGTTTGTGGCTCCGTGGCGACGACTCACTCGACGGATCGCTCGTGGTTCCGTGACGACGACTCGCGCGTCAGATCGGTCATAGGGGGGATGGTCGTTGACTCGATGTCTTGGTGACCGGTAGGTGGTCCGTTGATCATTGACCATTTTGTGGTTGATGGTTCCGCTGATGATTCCGATGATGATTCTGGCGGGTCGTCGTATAGGTATGGATGACACCCTTGTACCTATAGCGCCAGAGGCCAGTTCCAAAGGAACGATCTGGCTCGGCAAAGTCACGTGCTGCGGGCGATTTGTTAGAATAATGGGCGTCCGCAGATGACGGACCGGAGATGGCATCTGGAGATGACAGCAGCCTTAGTCACCGAGCACCGGCTCGGGAGACAGTCTTCCGTCCTTTCACCTTGGCGAGTCCCTCAGGCGTGTTGTATATAGAGAGAATGTTTTTCCTTCGACGTTGTATCAATCAACCAATTCACTATCTTCGTCTCTATCGATCCCTATATTCCAACACGATTACCCCGGGCCGCGACGTGAAAACTCTTCGCCTTGGCACTAGCCTTCATCAGCGTAACGAGGACAACTCTCGATTGGATCGGAAAGTAGGGCTTCCACGTATCCTCCCGAGAGTGGCTAGAATAGGTGCCTCAGTTCTCGCGTCGTGATTGGGTTGTGCGATTTGGCTGTGTGCGGGGTTGATTACGTCCCTCGACCAGAGCAGGAGCAACGAACCCTCAACCGTACCAGCTAATCCTTCTCGGCCGCAACAGCGGCGAGATAGCGCCGCCCCATATCGCTCCCATCAGACTCTCGAACTGTTCCTGAGGTGCGGTCTTGTAGCGGCATTTGCACTTTCCCGAACACAAGCCGGTACTTGGTCCGGGGGCTACCCAGCGCTACAGGATTGGCTCGAAGTCAAGCCTCCACTTCAGTATTCGGCTTGACTCATCGTCCCTCACCTTGGTGCGGAATATGCCCTGCATCATAATCGTTGTAAGCGTCACGGATAAGGGGTGGGGATACGCTCACGCTGTCGAGCGCTGGCAAAGCCCAGAGTTCATCGCCATAATCCGGTGTCAATGACGAGGATACGAGTGGTAGGATAATCGTTCGTGTCTCCTGACAACGGGGTGCAGCAGTATCACCTCGGGCCTCTGGCCATCTGCAACGATACCGCGATTCCCGACTCGTGGTGTTGTTCCTCTGGGCCGTGCCTCTCAGGGGTTTCCTGGTGCCGCAGAGTCGGTCGACCCGAGTCGAGCCCCGACGTTGTCGGTTGCCAGGTCTCGGTATGCCGTCCTAAGACCGTGTGGCGAGTTTCCAATACTTTCCTGCCCGGTTCGTATCCGGATTCTGACCCCGTCGTAATTAGGGTGTAACACGTGGTCATTGGCGGGGGTCCGGTAAACGAGAATCTCCAACCTCCACTTCGACCGGACCCCGCCGCGTCCCTAGCTGGCAGCGGGTGGGGGAACAAGCCCAGTTCGAGTGTAGCGGATGCAATCCCGCTCATTGACTTCATGGGGGTGGGGTCATCGCAATCAGAGCCCAGGTAACCCTTCCCAAAAACCAACCGCTACGGAGCAAATGCCTCGGGGCATTATTGACGGCGCACAGCAGATGCAGAAGAAGCGGCCAAGCTACTGACAACACAATATTTACTTCCAAACGTTCCCATACCCACCCACCCCTTTCCACAGCTGTCCTCCCGGCCCCTCTGCCCTCCCACAAGTCCGGACACACCGTGCTGCGTTGCTGCGAACACCTCTCAGGGCCGCTCTCGACGGCCTGATTCTCTAATCGTTTACTTCGTGTTGTACATGAACCCTGTTGACAAATAATTAGGTGACTACAAAAAGGCAGAGGCGGCGATGACGACCCTTGGAAACGACGTAAGGTCTGGACGGCCGGGCGAAGTAGGAGGAGAACACCGGAGCTCCGACAATGGATGTTACGTAGCGGCACGATGGTTGGCCTTGGGACAGGTGGCGGCAAGTTTGCTGAGGCCGGGATTCTTGACCAGGGGTAAAGTACCGTACGGGTTAACCGGCTACTACCCCTTACCCGGACACTTTTGTTAGTGTGATTTAGCCTGGTAGCCCCCCCTCATTACCCCACTCAACACAGTCAACACCCATCACCCCTATCGACAGCCTGAAGATGGCCCCTACCAAGCCTCGAGAACCCAAAAACACCGTTCAAGAAGACAGGATACGCCGTGCTCTTGAGGAACAGCGACTGGAAGCCACCTCCTTTCGAAAGTTGGCAGTGAAGTATGGGGTTTCCAGTTCTACCATATCTGATCAGGAACGCGGCGGTCTTACACTGCAGGAAGGTCATGCACACCGGCAGAAACTCACCCCGACCATGGAGAAGGCTCTCGAAGACTGGTGCAAAAAACTGGATGACTGGGGATTTCCTCCCCAAATGGATCTTTTACATGCAATGGCGGCCGCATTGGCGCAGATCCGTGCTGAAGAAGAAGAGGATCCCGAGCTTGCCCACCTAGACTATCATTGGTTCGCTAACTTTCTCAACCGCCATCCAAGTCTCTCTGCGAGATTCAGCGCTCAACTTGACCGCCAACAGGCCAACGCAGGTGATATCCGCGTACTAAAAAACTACTTCTCTAAATTGATACGTCTAATTCGTACACGCAAACTCCAACCCGAAGATATCTTCAACATGGACAAGAAAGGGTTCATTATTGGTATGTCTTCAAAGGCAAAGGTGATCTGTTGGAGGGGGAGACGGCCACCATGGGTGACACAGGATGGAAGCAGGGAGATGCTTACAGTTATTGAATGCTGCTGTGCTGCGCTCTATGTGCTTCCCTCTTTTGTGATCTTCAAAGGAGCAGCACAGTATATGGGGTGGCACACAGAAACCAGCGATCCTGACGCAAAATTCGCCTACTCTCCCAATGGATGGACTGATGACGAACTTGCATTGGAGTGGCTGCGCCACTTTGGCAAGCATACCAGGGATCGGGAGGGTGGTGCCGGTCGCACCCGCTTACTTATCCTGGACGGACACCGCTCACACATCACCCTCGAATTTTGTCAGTATGCTATTGACAATAATATTGAACTCCTCTGTTTTCCCTCTCATACGACGCATCTCCTTCAGCCTCTCGACGTTTGTCTCTTCGGGCCTTTGCAAAAATATTACGGTAAAGCTGCAGATGATCACATGCGAGACACACGAGCCGCTGTTGTCAAGGGTTCATTCTGGCAGTTTTACAGCACCGCCCGGTGACAAGCCTATACCACTGGAAACATCAAGTTGGCATGGAGGAAGACGGGGATACATCCCTATAACCCTAATGCCGTACTTACACAGCTCGTCGTTCCATGAAGTGTGTCCTCTCCGGCTAGGAAGAAGGTTGTGCTACAGACCCCGAAGAAAAGTACTGATGTCCGACAACTTTACCTCATGGTCGACGCTGAGCTGGACAAATCTGGAGTACAACAGGAAGTCAGGGATACGGCCAAAAAATTAGCTCAGACCGCATCGACATCACTGCATGTTGCTGAAATAAGAGGCATCGAGATGGCGGATATTCAACGACGGTACAGTGCTAAGAAAGCGGCAACAACAGATCGACGTGTGATTTCGAAGGCCAGAGTTATCCATGGCGCAACAGTGATGAAGGTCAAAGAGGAAAAAGCTAGGCAGGCAGAGCAGGAGGCACATCAGGCAGCAGTACGAGCAGAGGCGAAGGAACAGCGGGCCGCGGCACGGATAGACGCAGCGAGGGTTAAGGCAGCCCACACTGTCGCCACCAAGGCCAAGGGAAAGGGGAAGGCGGTAGCAGCGGCTGATGCCCCTGTCACGCCACCCAAGCAGCCACGACGACCGAGAAAAATTTTGGTAAGTAAATCTCAAAGTTAGGTTGGCGACGCAGAGCTAACTGCTGCAGGGGTTACGGCCAGCTACCCCGCTTACCCCGCTCCCAGCAACACTAACAGTTCGCCACTCTGAACTACAATTCTCCACACTCTCGCCAGTGATGGTATGTATAATAATTCTCTTATAAAAATTTCTATTTACTAACACTGTCATGGCAGAAGCGTGTGACATTTGCGTGACAGGAAGTTATCTGTCCAGACAGTCCTACCTCCTTGGCACCAGCCCCATTGCCCCCTACCGCTACCAACCACAAATGCCCTAGAGGACGGGTGATATTCCAAATCCTCTCCCTAATAGATATAGTGATAATATTATCTCTCTAGGCCTTAACAGCGATAGCTGGTCCCTCCACAACAGATGGTCATTTCACTGCAGCTGGTGCTTCCACCACAGCTTGTTTCTCCACAGTAGTGGACCCTTCCACAGCGACATCATTTTTAGAGGGTAACTCTGACTGGAACGATCTTGTGGTGGTCCCTTCTACACCCAGTAAGCCATTTAGGGGCATGCCTGATAGACCTTTGATGATGAGTCTGCGCACCAGGAAGCCGCTGGGGGGTGGGAGGGGTGGGGGAGGTGTGAACGGAGCTAGAGGTGATTAGTAGGGCTTCTTCAGACAATAGATTTCTTTGAGACTTAGGCTGGAGGTTCTTCAATGCAGTCTACTACGTCATGCGAACTTTGACATTGATCCGGAATGTGGTTGTTGAGATATCGTCATTCTGGGTGGTGGGGACCAGGGGTGGCCGGGTGTCCGACTAAGGGGTAGTAGCCGGGTAACCCGTACGGTACTTTAGTAGCCGGGTAACCTGTATGGTACTACAACCTAGTAGCCGGGTAACCCGTATGGTACTGTAAACTACAAGTGCCGATAGTATCAAAAGGTGACTATTGCCCGGGCGAAGGTTTTTCCTTCAATTACTTCATATTCTGTTGCATGAGAGTAGTGTGTATGCATGTGAGTTGCGTGAGTTAGTGGGTGTACGCGTGTATATAAGGAGAGCTTCCTTCTGCTTGTTGCCTTGTTCTTATTGCTCTAACATGCCAGCACATTGTAATGAAACTTTTTAGCGTGCTCTTGAATCCCTCCGGTACAATCCTCATCACAGTTGCCACCCAACCCAACCTCCACCTCGACACCAACCTCCACCTCGACGCCAACCTCCACCTCGATGCCAACCTCCACCTCGACGCCAACCTCCATTGCCGCGTTCATCTAAACCTCCATTCCAGCCTCCGACATGGCGACGATTGCCCGGCTTGCTCGATCCTGGCTATGTGTTGCATCAATGCGACATTCACTCCATTCAGGCACTCCTGGTTGGCATCTGTGTCGTGGATGGGTTGCGTTTGGAGGATTGCGCACGTATACCACACCAGTGAACTCCGAGTCCGGAAAGCCTCTGGGATCAAAACTGGCAACACTCGCGCCTCAGGGATCGAAGTTGGTGGTGCCCACAGGGACTTACACTTTTCCACTGGCAGTAGGAGGATTTGCAGAGATTCGCAAGCAAGTCTACATCGACAAGACGCAATTCATCGGTCCAATTTTAGCGAAGGGCGTTGTTCTATTGTGCCGTCCTAAGTGGTTCGGCTAGACTCTTACTGTGGAAATGCTTCAGCAGTTCCATGGTGTCGAATTCCGTGGCCAATATGAGAGACTATTCAAGGTATGTGGACTGGTTAATTAGCACTTATCTGCATGTTCACCACTGATGCCTGACTTAGGTTGACAAGGCCCTTCGAAATGGGGGAATCCAACCTGGAAAATATCTCGTTATGAAGATCGATTTCTCCCACAATCCACCAATCGGGATTAATAATATTTCGAAGCGCTTTCACGAGAATATAGACATTGCGCTGCTCCAATTCGTTGGGGTTTACACTCCATACCTACGCAATGCGATGACTCAGATAATATCGAATTTTACCGATGACCCTATTGTCAATTTTGGTCGTCTTGTTCAAGGAGTTTCCTTGGAGCTTAGGAGGATTAAAAAGGATGCGAAGGAAAGCGATAACCCGCTCGCTGACGTGGAGGGAGTAAGTTCATTATAGTTGGCTGCTTATTCCGCCGTCATGCTTCTAACTCCCAAAGATCTAGCTTCTGGCGGATGAATACGATGTTTTCGCGAATCGGTATATGGATCCACATGACTACAATGCTTGGAGAGGGAGTGGGATTGCAAATACTCTGAGAGCCTTCTGGAGCACAGTCAAGTCAGCCACCACCGATGACTACCACATATAGAAGGTGTTTATCACTGGAATCACACCACTTCTGTTGAGCGACATGTATAGTGGTTTCAACATCGCTCAGAACATTTCCTTCCATCCAAATTTTGCAACCATATGCGGTTTGACAATGGACGATGTCGTGGCACTTCTGAAGCTCTTATACAAGGAGGATGAGGAAATGGTAAAAGAGCATCTCGTGAAGCTACAGTACTACACCAACAGTTACCACTTCTCCAACACGAAATCTGTACCAAAGGTCTTCAACACAGACACAGTCATGTGGTATCTTAAGGTAATGTTCTTAAAACAGCTCGTATTGAAGGTTGAGCCCAGTGCTGATTAGGATAAGTATGTACAAGAATATGGGGGTGAAACGCCCGACCTCGCCAATCCAGTGTTCTGCATAGTCCGGTCCGGACGGCCGTCCACGCCGTCCGGACGGGATTTTCGTAGTCTCGTCTGAGCTCCGGATGGACTGTACTGAGATAGTCCGTCCTGTCTGTGATGGGGGAGGACGGTGCCCGTCCCCATCCTAGCTGTTGGACGGACGACACTAGTATTGGACGGATATCGCTAGTATTGTTAGGTAATATGTCATGTGCAAGTACTAAGTGCATGAAAATTTTCCTGAATCTTCCTCTGCCGAAGCGTCGCACATCTACCCACCAGTCCACCATGATCATGCCGTGACCTCGGGCGAGTAGAGCGACAGCAGTGCATTCCAGCAGCGGAAAGGTCACCCAAATAATATGCACTATTTTTGTGGCACCTTGGCAGTCGACCGCCGTCGACCACAGTACGTCCCATCCTCGGACACTTCCGACGGCGTGCCGTCCAGTCCAGAGATTGGACGGATGGCTTAGATTTTATGTAGTCCCATCCGAGGCCCAGGACGGATGGACTGGACTATGCGGAACACTGCGCCAATCATCCGAATTCTGAAGTCTCTGAGAATACCTTGAGGAACTGTGCAGGTGCACCTACGGCTATAAACGATATTCAACTGGCGCTCCAAAAAGACGGAGATGGCTACCAGAAGTTAAGATATGGCGAGATACTCGAAAACGTCAAGCTAGAAGAATTGGTAAGTCGCACCTATGTTGGTAGATAATCTGGTTCTAACGCTGTCGTTCTGCTTAGTGCAATCAGGCGGCTGTAAACGAATGTTCTTCTTCTGCATGGCGGTCGCTCATGATCTACGAGGGTGGCCTCACCTTCGATTCCGAGGAACCGTCTCGGTTTTAAAAGATACCCAACCATGTTGCTGCGCGTCGATTCGGAAAGACTGTACTTGATCGATTGGATATTTATGATTCCATGTCGGCCGCGCTCAGAACCCTTTCAGCAACCGGTGCACTGGATCGGGTTCTCTCGGGATATCTATGCCTGATGCGACAACACGATGTCGGCGACCACGCATTTGAAAAATCAGAAGCGGACCACCGAGATCGTCTGTGGACGGTGATGTTTGACAATCCCGCTCTTGCCGCGAGCACCGAATTCAAGATTGAGAAGGTACGTAACACCCACCAGCTCCTGCTGGCCGCAGCTGACATGTATGCAGGGCTCCGGACAGCCAGGGTTGGTCAACTTGCTTATTGAATCCGATGAATATTACACGGTGGTGGAGTTTAAGAACATCCCGATCGAGTTCCTGGATCTCAACGGTAATAGCCGCACCGAAAAAGTGGAGCAACTTGTCATGACTTTGCCACAAATCCTCAAGCTTGCGATCAAGAGCAAGTTCCGTGCAGGAACCATCAAGAAGTGGCTTGAGAAAGACATCTATCAGCAACTTCGCTCGTATGTTACGGGTGCCACCGTGAGGTCAGATGGTGCTGACAAAATATTCCGTGCATATGCGGTGGTCATCATTGGGTCGCGCCATATCCATATCCGCGAGATGAACTGCTCGGGAGATTGGGCTGGTGAGGGGCAACTCATAGACGAAATGGGATGTAGAAGGTAGAAGGAGGAGCAACGGATTGTGTGGCAAAGGATTCTGAAGTATGAGAGACCTTACGTGAAATATGTTCCTATGTGATGCTCGCACGCCTAGCTCTAGTAGAACGTAGAAGGGAAAGGATACGAAACCAAACTGATCCTAAAGTAGAAACATAATGCGTTCAACTTGGGACCGGCACGAAGGTGTCAGGGACTTGAAAACGAGCAGACAGAAGACAAATTCTCAATCAGCCAATCAGTACACGTCACTACAATCCTAAAACGATTCGAACTTCAGGACGCCAAGCGTACAAAACCCCACTCGATTCTCCAGTTGACCTGACCCACACCTATGTGAAGACTAAGAAGCTGGGTGGTGACGTTCAAGCTCATGCGGTATCCATCCGAAGCAGACAGGTGTCACACACTCCAAGGGCAACGCAGTACGATTACGAACCCGATTGTCCGCAGTCACTGCTTCCAACGGATGACCGGATCGGCAACCAAAACCGTATGTACGAATTGGGACCTGCGCTATCCGTGCGGTCTCCCACTCCCGCATTCATCGGTGCAACGGCCCGCGGAAACACACTGCGAACAAGTGTGTGCGACAGTAGACGTTGTTGGATTGTGCTTGCCTTGAACTCTGAAGATGCGAAGTAAACAGAATACCGGTACTTGCGGCCGTCTGGCCGGACGTTGGCGGCGAATCCTATCCCGGTAACTGCGGCAATGGAAGACAGCTCTCGCCATACAGAGTCGTTGACGTCTACTTCGAGGTTACTTCGCACGGTGTGTAGGAGTACAAGGGTATCCCCAGTCTCCAGAATACTCCGCCCAACGGCTCCATCGTTCAAACAAGTAAGCTGCTGAAGTAGTCCCGGTACGTTGTACCTCGTTCCAGATTCCCTGCTGGTTGCCCACCCACCACTTAGGACGAATACGCAATCGCTCGGCGATGGCGAATGGACAACAACCTGATTGCCGGAAGACCAAGGCTCCATGTGTGGAATGATAGATAACAGCAGGGGCCACGATGCGTAAAGTACCCCCCCATCTTGGAAATTTGCTAAGCTGTCGAGGTAACAGAATATCTGCTCCTCGTCGAGGTGACGTAGGCGGTACGCTTCTGGTCTTTTAGCCCAGCAAGGCATCGGAACAACAAACTCGATAGTCAGACAGTCACGGAAACAGTATATCGTGGGTATAAGGCTCGTCCATAGTGGTCGAGAAAACGACAGTTGTTGGCCATGCGGATCTGGGTACTAACGTAAGCGAAGGCCACCAGTCATGAAAGAATCCATGGTACTGAGAGACGAACACAATTAGGTGAAAACAAGGGGTGGTGATATGCGAACGAATTCTTAGTTGCTTTGTTGACCTCACACGCCCGAGGGGCAGCCGGTCGGGAGTAGTTCACAGTCGTACCACAGAGACAGGGCTCTCTGTCGGCGATGCGCGTCTGCCACTGGCGGCACGAGTGCCAGCAAGGCAGCATGCGTATTCGGCAGCGGCTGAGGATGTACAAGCACGGCGAGAGGAAGAGACGGAGGAACCACTAGGCCTTAATGCTTGAGCGATGGAGTTGTTGATTGAATGATGACTCGGGGGGTTGCGGTAAGTTGGATGGGGTAGGGGTAGAGGAGAGGGGTGGTTCTGGATCGTTTGAGCTGCCGCCAAGCAAACTGGATATGACAAATAGCGAACTCAAAGTCTGAGCCACCTAAAGTCTGAGTCAGAATATTGCATCATATGTATGATGCTCGTATTAAGTCACCTTACGTGAATAGTCAATATCGACCTGTGGCAGCATAAAATATTAAGTTATATTTTTCAACAAAATCTATCGCTCATTACAGTACTGCTTGTTCAGCATCTGATCAAGAGGAGTGTGTTGTATTCTCTATGAAGTCGCTGCTACAAACTTTTCCCTACAGACTGGCCACCTGTCACAGCCAAGACCGCTAGTCTCAGACCCAGTACCGTAATGGACGATAGATTTTGTTTAATAATATAGTTTAAGTATTTCATGCCGCCAAAAGTCGATGTATTGATCTGGGTAAGGTGAGTTAATACGGCGTAGGATATCTGGCTCAGATTTTGAGTTACAGTAGCAAAAAGTGGGGGTTTATTGATGCCGGAAAAATGCAGGCGGACTGCCGGATCAGTCAAAATGCAGCAGTTTATGAGAATACCTGGTTAACCTGCTCTTTTTGGAACGACTTATTTTTCAGATCATAGTATTTAAGATCAATACCAATTTAGGATACTGCTGTGGTTACTACAAGAGCTGGGAAATACCAAAGTTCTACTGCAGGAAACAAAATATGTGGTGTTTATAATACGTGAGGACTGCGAGAAAAATACGGAAGTGTTGAAACCACGCTGTTTCTACAATCGGTAAAGAGATAGAATCAAGCAGTTTGTGAATTACAGTGGATCAAGACTTCAGTATCTCAATAGTATTCTTACCTCTTTATGCAGTATACGTACTCTCTATTATTTGGTAGTCCAACTACTGTCCTACTATCTGAAGGAGTGTGCTGCAGTGATTGTAAGAGGTATTCACCAAAAATACTGTAGGCCAATGGAGGGACTACGATGGAGCTGCCGAATATAATAGACTACTGCATAACATAGCTTATGTATAATCAGGATGTCAGTAAAAAACAGCAGTTGGAGAATATTTGGTTTACTAGCAAGCAGGTAATACATTGTGACCGGTAATACATATTCATTCTAATGTAGTTGTACTGCTATCCATTTTCTTTTTTTTCATTCCATTCCATTTACTTTATATCCCGTAGATCCTATGCCATCGTTGATGAATTCAACTACTTCCTAGATCATGAAGTATTCCGCTTGTGAACACAGCTCAAATTGAACATCAGAGGAATCGAGAGCAATAAATTGTAAAGTCTATGTTCACGCCTATAACACTGAGAATTAGTGAAAAATAAAAGTAAGAAGCGGAAAGGATGACAACTTAGGAGTAGAACATGTTGAGGCAAACAAAACAGTTGGTGCAAGGCATCTGCAAACAATGTGAGTGAGTACAGTAAATCATTAAATGGACTGAAGTGGAGGAAGATGAGATTAACTTACTTTAGGGTATGAGGATATCACAAAATGGGCTGCAAGTTCAAATGACAAACTGCAAGGTTTGTTAATACTTGAAACCATTGAATCAGAGGGTGCGAAAAGGAGTATGGGGGAGGGCGGGGGCCGGTCGAAGCGGGGCGACGAGACAGAAATGTAGCGAAAAGGAATTGTTACCGAGAACTGTTAATTAAAAAGCTCCTTTTTCGTCAGCAAAATATGACATTGGGGATATATCCGGATAGAGCTTGTAGAACCTCGATTGCATGAGAGGAGTCTGTATGAGTACACATGTGAGTTGTGAGCGTGTATGTCCGAATTCACCTGAGTATTTTGGACGTCCCGCCGCCACCGTTACACCGGCAGTATTTCATCTGAGTTTGTACTAAGTTTAGCATTTACATGTTGGATACGGTGAAATTAGAACTTACCTGATGTAAATATATAAGTACTATTAAGTACATTAGAAGCAGGAAGCATCCAACACGACATGACCCACAACAGCTAGCAGAGTAGTCCTTGAGAGGGTCATGTCACCAGCAACATCTTGGTAAGCTGATTAAATCAGTTTGGTGTGGGGGTTGTAGGGTTATTGGAAGTCAGTAAAAATCAACATACCAATCATTGGCGCAGTCTCATATTCCGACAACACTGACATTACTGCTGGAGTAAGGAGATTGTGGTGAAAGAATAAGTATGTGGATGTTGAGATTGTTTGTGATTCAGGTTGTCAAAATAAGGAGGCGTCCGGAGATGAGGAGGCGTCCAGAGATGAGGAGGCGTCCGGAGATGAGGAGGCGTCCAGAGATGAGGAGGCGTCCAGAGATGAGGAGGCGTCCGGAGATGACTGAGTCCCCGAGCACCTCGGGGGGACAGTCTTCCGTCCTTTGTCCTGACGGCCTTCCTGTATATAGAGAGATCTTGTGCCCGCATAATACTGTAATACAATCTTCACGTTTATCGATCCATATATTCCAACAGGTTATGAGCCTGGATTGAACGCTCTGCCAATCCGCTACCCATCGATAATCGCTCCCGCCGTACCTACCACTTTGAGCCTCGCTTCTGCATCTCATCCCTGCACTCTCGTTTTTTTTTAAGCCTCAACAAACATCGCGT
>Ga0307508_10001291_pt1 | contig 28453 bp, 20 predicted proteins | sample 9_EM_MG_FD_203089 | JGI IMG/M metagenome (GOLD analysis project Ga0307508, IMG submission 203089) | Populus trichocarpa ectomycorrhiza microbial communities from riparian zone in the Pacific Northwest, United States - 9_EM | ecosystem: Host-associated > Plants > Roots > Unclassified | place...
CATCGTTACCTGTATAAACCGGTCTTTGTAGAGGATTTCGGTGGGTGAGCCGGCCTGGTTCTGAACAAGGGTGATTTGCAAATACCGCATGAGCCCGGCCACCACAAAAATACAGGTATAATACAAATGATAGGTGCCCAAATTTTTGGTGGTGATGGGCGAGACGCAGTACATGGTATAGATCATGATGATGATGGCGCTCATCATGGCCAGCATAATGTTTAGAAAATCAATATTATAGCCTTTTATCGCCTTTCGCATGTCGAGTCCTGTTTCCATTTTGAGCAAAATATCGTCTCTACGTTTGGCAATGGCCATTAGCAGGGCCAGCTGGAACACCATGAGGTTGAGCCATACCGATACGATGATATCGGCGATATAGCCGCCTGCCTTTACCCGCAACGAGAAGCCTATCGCCACGATGAGAATATCCAGAATGGGTATGTTTTTGAGCCCGAGGGAATACCCGAGGTTCAATGCAAGATATACCCCCAGGATGAGCAGGAAACGCAGTTTAGGGTCGGCAAAATAGCTAAGTACCAAACTGGCCAGTATGAGCAGGACGGCTATTACCAGCGCCGTTCCGGGTTTTACGGCCCCGGATGCCAGCGGCCGCTTGCTTTTTTTGGGATGCTTGCGATCGTCTTCGCGGTCGCGGTAGTCGTTAATGATGTATACGGCGCTGGCCATGAAGCTGAAGGCAAAAAAACCGGCGAAAATATGGGGCAGGCGCGGAATATCCAATAACTTCCCGCCGAAAATAACCGGCAGAAACAGGAAAAGGTTCTTTGCCCAGTCTTTTGGGCGAATGAGCTGAATATAAGGCGACATGGTTGCTTCGGGATTGCTTGCGGACAAGATACGCTGTAAAACCTACCCGGACAATACTTTGTATGGTGATTATTGATTACTTATTTTCGAATTAAAATTAGTTTTTTACTATTATGAAGCGACTACTAGCCCTGGGAGAAACCCTACTTATCATTTTGCTGGCGCTGGCCCCCCTGGCAGGACATTTTCCCTATCGCTTCAATATCTTTTTATCGTGGGAGGGGGCTTACCGCCTGTACCTGGGACAAACGCCCTATAAGGATTTTGGGATGCCCCTGGGGTACATGTACTGGGTCATTCCCACTATATTCTTCAAGCTGTTTGGCCCCTATATGATGAGCCTGGTAAAAGCGCAGGTATTCATCAATATCGTGGGAGGCTTTGCATTCCGTTCCATGCTCAGGAGTCTTTCGGTGCGGCCGGGCATCCGGTTTATATCGGTACTGCTGTTTTTGATATCGTATTCGTTTATGAATTTCTGGCCCTGGTATAACCATACGGTCATTATGTATGAGCTGGTGGCGCTGGCCTTTTTGCTGAAGTTTGTTTTTGGCCAGGGCAGTCGCAGGCGCTGGGCCTGGCTGGCCGGCAGCGGCGCATTTGTTTTTTTCTCGTTTTTTACCAAGCAGGACGGCGGCGGGCTGGCCCTGCTGGTATGCCTGGCGGTGCTGGCGTATAACAGCTACTATGAGCGGGACTGGAAGCAGCTGCCCGTGTTTGCGGGCAGCCTGCTGGCGACGGGTCTTTTGCTGACAGGACCTTTCCTGCAATACAATTTTGGTTACTGGTTCAATCACGGGCAGCCGCCACACACGTCGCGCATATCGTTTGGCGATATTGCGGCCGACTTTTTTACTGTTGAATCGCAATGGCTCAGGTTTTATTTGTTTATCATCTTATTACTACTGCTGGCGCATATAAAATCGTACCGCAGCTTTATCGCCGACCGGCCAAAAGCTATTTTTACCCTGCTTACGCTGGGTATACTGGCGGAAGCGGCCATTTTCCAGACAACCAGCTACATCCCCGGCGATAACAATATCTTTTTTCACAGCTTTGCCATTGCTTTTATCCTGTCTATGATAGCAGGGTTCCTGCCCGTCAATTTTGAAGCGCCTAAAACAGTCATTCTCCTGGGCGCCGGCCTGCTGCTGTGGTGGAGCCAGATGTACTGGAAATACGTGGAGAAATACGTGGTGAAAAACACCTCCATCGCCAATACCGACGGTATCATCAATAAGCGCACCTACCTGCGCTCCACGCCCGATACCACCGATGTGCCGGTAGGCCTCTGGCAGCCTTCGCCCCTGCGTTCCTTCAGGGGAATGCTGCTGCCTGTTCCTACGATCAAGGGTATGGACCGGATCATGCATATGGACATCGTGCAGCAGCACCCGCAGCTCAAAGTGCTTAATATGACCGAGCTGACGCCGCTGGCCTATGAAATGAAATATGAGCTGGAGCGGAGCCCCGGATACCCGCTTTGGTATCACCTGGGCGTGGGTATGTTTAAAAAGGAAACCGATATGTTTTGCGACCGCATTAAAACCAATTATTACGATTTGGTGTTGTTTGAATACATTCCTTACCTCAATAACTTTTATCCTTTTCGCGTAAGAGACAGCCTGCTGCAATATTACAAGCGGGTAGATGTTTTCACCGCGCCCCGCAAGCCATCCAACCAGGCATGGGTAGAAGTATATGTAAGAAAATGATTGACGATAATCAAGCAGGTGGGGAATTTGCCAGGCAACAGCGCCTTTTATCATTTGTAGAATAAAATCGCCAGCGGGGTTTTACCCTATTTACCCTGTTATCTTTTTGTTACGAAACCAACGTTTGTATTAGTACGTATATTACATCATAGGATAAGGTTTAATGGTCAATGGCGTATGATTAGAAGCGAAAATCCGCATCGCGGAACTTCGAATAGAAACGGGTAAGCAACGCTTGCCCGTTTTTTTTTGTATGCTAATTAGCGCTAATGGAAGAAACGCGAATTTTCGCCAATGGCGCGGCGGCGGATTGATGTGTTGTAAGATCACACTCCCAGTCTTTCGGATACGCATTGAATGAATTGTTCGCGGGGATGGGAAGTAGCGGCTTTGGTGCAGCATTCAGAAATGGCTGTTTTGATGGCGGCTTCGGTGAGGTAGGGATGTGCTTTTTTATATTTACGTATTAAATAGTCCAGCTCCCAGTTTTCAGTAAGCGCAAAAAAACGCGTATCCCGGCGATCGCGAATTTTCCGGTTGTCATAATCGCTCCAGTCTTCGTTGAGGACTTTTAATGACATATTAGTATAGTTGACAGTTGACGGATGACAGTTGACAGGCGTTGATTGCACTACCGTCATTCGTCAACTGCCAACTGTCATCTTACCCCCAAAGCTGGTGCAAAAATCTTTTTTGAAAAACAGTAGTTACTCTCTTTTTTATTTGCCCGGAAAATCGTATCATTTAAGACACAAATAGCTGATTATGATCATACATTTCAGGTTTGAGGGCGATCTGAAAGACCCTGTAGAGGTGGGTTAAAAAAAATCCGGCGCCCGGTTTCTCCTACTGACATACTGTTGTCACTACCTGCCTGTAGCTTTGTGCTGTAAAAGAAAAACGATGACCAGCCGTGATATCATCCATTACCGTCTTATCAACCAGCAACTGGCGGCAACCGACTTTACCAGCAGCGCTGCGCTGGTGCGCTGGATGGGTTGTATCCAGGCGCAGGATTTTGCCGGCGCCAAATGGGCCATCGGCAGCCGGGCCCGGAATCTTACCGGAGCCATGATAGAAAAGGATTTCAACGAGGGGCGTTTCCTGCGTACCCATGTATTGCGTCCTACCTGGCATTTTGTGGCGCCGGAAGACATCCGGTGGATGCTGCGGCTGACGGCCCCGCGGATACAGCACTTTAATAAAAACCTGCACCGCAACCTGGATATCACCGCTGCTGTTTTAAAACGCAGCACCGCCCTGTTGGAGAAAGCGCTGACCGGCGGCCGCCATTTGACACGGCAGGAGCTATCGGCGGTGTTGAAGAAAGCAAAGATCAATACCGATGATATACGGTTTGCTTTTTTGCTGATGGAAGCCGAGCTGAACGGTGTTATCTGCAGCGGCCCGCGCAGGGGCAAACAATTCACCTATGCCTTGCTGGAAGAGCGGGTGCCGCCGGCCGCTGTATTGAGCCGGCCCGAATCGCTGGGAGCATTGGCCAGGCGTTATTTTATGAGCAGGGGCCCGGCCACCCTGCCCGATTTTGCCTGGTGGGGCGGGCTGACGCTGGCCGATGCGCGGGAAGGGCTGGAGCAGTGCCGGCAGGAGCTGGCGAACGAGGTGGTTAACGGGCAGGCGTATTGGTTTCTGGCGGGGATGTCTTTACAGCCCCCGGCAACCAAAGGCGCCGGAAGCGCCGTACACCTGTTGCCTGCCTATGATGAATATGCTATCGGCTACAGGGATCGCAGCGATATACTGCCTGCGGGTGCCGCCGCGAAGGCGGGCAGCGGAATTTTTAAACCCATTATTATTGCCGGCGGAAAGATGGCGGGTGTGTGGCAACGTGCGCTGCTAAAGGATGCGATAAAGATGGATCTTGATGTTTTTGAGCCGCTGAGCCAGGCGGCTGAGGGGCGTATAAAGGCGGAGGTGAAACGATATGGAAAGTTTTTGGGGAAGAAAGTAGTATAAAGGAAATGCTAACCGGCATTGTTGGCCGTTGTTCTTTTTCCTGTCACTATTCTTACCGCGCGTTTCCAGAAGGCCTTCCATAATCCGCCGTCCAGGTGCAGGCGCCTGTCGGTGGTCCAGACGAGGGCTTTTATATTGGTAACATAGTAGAGCCTGCCAAAACCTTTTTTGCGCAGCTTGAGGGCCAGCCAGCCGTCTTCATTGGCTTCGGGGGGATGGTTGAAGCCTTCCACTTCCAGGCCCTGGGCTTTGCGAAAAGCGGAGTTGAAACCATATACGTTGATCGCTTCTTCACGAAAGTATTTATTGAAATAGCGGATAAGGTCGGCGATGTATTCATAAAAAAAATACACGATGCGCGGCGTGCCGGCAACGGGTATAAATGAAAAGCGCCCATAGCAAAGCGCGTGGGCGGGGTTGTCGAGGGGCTTCACCATCTGCTCTACCCAGTCGGGCGGGTAGATGGTATCTGCATCGGCATTGAGTATGTATTTGCCGCGGGCGGCGCGGAGGCCGGCATTGCGGGCGGGGGTGATACCCTGCTCGGTTTCGGGAACGCATATAGCGCCGGTGGAGCGAACGATGGTGGCGGTGCGGTCCCTGGAATTATTATCGACAATGACAAACTCCACGGAGCGGTGGGTGATGGTGCGGCTGAGCGACGACAGCGTGCGGAGTATATTTTCCTCTTCGTTGTAGGCGGGCATGACCACACTTACTTCCGGCTCGCCTTTCAGCAGGTTGCGGAAGCGGTCCCGTATGCTGTCCAGCTTCATGGATAAAGCGGCATTCGGTTGGTTGTGCTCCTGTACATGAGCCGGTATGGAAATCGGTCGCATACGTTTTACAGAGGGTTGTTTAAGGTTCAAATCTAAACTATAACGGGCAAAGGTTCAAATAAGTATGGAAGAGGTGGTGATACGTGAACCGTGATACGTCGGGCTTTCGCAGTGGGATGAGTTGTGTTATCTTCGCGTATCAGCCATCCCGTTTCCATACTAAGCAATCCCATCGAATACCTTAAAGGCGTGGGTCCGTTCAGGGCCGACCTGCTGAAGAAGGAGCTGAATATTTTTACGTTCAACGATTTGCTTGAGCATTATCCCTACCGGCATGTAGACAAAACGCGGATAAACCTTATCAGGGATATCAACCCCCAAACCGAGTTCATACAGGTGGCGGGAAAGCTGGTGAGCAAGGAGCTGCTGGGCGAGAAGCGGGGACGGCGGCTGGTGGCCCGGCTGCGCGATGGGTCGGGACTGCTGGAGCTGGTATGGTTCCAGGGAGTGCCCTGGATGGAAAAGACGCTGGAAGTAGGGGCCGATTACCTGGTATATGGGCGGGCCGGTTTTTTCCAGGGCACGCCGCAGGTAACGCACCCCGAAATAGAATCGTTTACCCGGGGTAAAACCGAGGGCAGCAGCTTCCTGGAGCCTGTATACCCTACCACCGAAAAGTTAAAAGCCAAAGGCCTGGGAGGGCGGCAGCTGGGCAAGCTGACCCAGCAGCTGTTTGATATGCTGAAAGAAAGGGATTTGCCCGAAAACCTGCCCGGCAGTGTGCTGCAATCGCTGCAATTGCCGCCACGGAATGAGGCGCTTCGGCAGGTGCATTTCCCGGCATCCCCGGCGCTGTATGAGAAGGCGCTGCAGCGGCTGAAGCTGGAGGAGCTGTTTATGGCGCAGGTGCGCCTGAACCTTATCAAAAGCCGCCGGCACCGGTTCTCCAGGGGCATCGTGTTTGGGCAGGTGGGCGAGCTGTTTAATACCTTTTATAAGTCGTACCTGCCTTTTGCGCTCACGGGAGCGCAGAAGCGGGTGCTGAAAGAGATACGCAACGATACGGCCCATGGCCGGCAAATGAACCGGCTGCTGCAGGGCGATGTGGGCAGCGGCAAGACCATTGTAGCCCTGCTGTGCATGCTGCTGGCGGCAGACAATGGCTACCAGGCTTGCCTGATGGCGCCGACGGAAATACTTGCCAACCAGCACTTTATCAGCCTGCAGGCATTGCTGAAAGACATGCCGGTGCAGGTAGCGCTGCTAACAGGCTCTACCAAAAAAGCCGCCCGCAATAAGATACTGGCGGAGCTGGAAGAGGGGACACTGCATTTATTGATTGGTACCCATGCCATTATAGAAGAATCGGTACAGTTTAAAAACCTGGGGCTGGCGGTGGTGGATGAGCAGCATCGTTTTGGTGTGGCCCAGCGGGCCCGGCTCTGGAAAAAGGCCGAAACGCCGCCGCATGTGCTGGTTATGACGGCCACACCTATTCCGCGTACGCTGGCCATGACGGCCTATGGCGACCTTGACTACAGCGTGATAGACGAGCTGCCGCCCGGCCGTAAGCCCATTACCACGGCCCACCGCTATGAGCACGACCGGGCCCGGGTGATGGATTTTATCAGGGAGCAGGTCACCGAAGGGCGCCAGGCCTATATCATCTTCCCCCTGATAGAAGAGTCGGAAAAAGTGGATTATGAAAACCTGATGCGGGGTTATGAGAATGTAAAGGCATTTTTTCCCGAGCCGAAATATTATATCAGTATGGTGCATGGCCGGCAAAAGCCGGATATGAAGAACACCAATATGCAACGCTTTGTGAGCGGCGACACTCAAATCATGGTGTCCACCACGGTGATAGAAGTGGGGGTGAACGTACCGAATGCCAGCGTGATGGTGATTGAAAATGCCGAGAAATTCGGTCTTTCACAGCTGCACCAGCTGCGCGGCCGGGTAGGCCGGGGCAGCGATAAGAGCTTTTGCATATTATTAACAGGACCCAAACTATCTAACGAGGCCCGGGAACGTATCAAGATCATGTGCGCCACCAACGATGGTTTTAAGGTGGCGGAAAAAGACCTTGAATTGCGTGGACCCGGGGATATAGAAGGTACCCGCCAAAGCGGTGAGCTAAACTTTAAATTGGCCAGCCTTTTGCAGGATAAACAGCTGCTGCAGGTGGCCCGTGAGCTGGCCGAACGCGTGCTGGACGCAGACCCCGACCTTGAACTGGCCGAAAACGGTCCGCTAAAGGCCTGGCTGCAATCGCAAAAGGGAAAAACGGCCTGGAGCAAGATCTCATAGGAATGGCATATTCCGCTGTCGATACCCTCAAATATGCCATTCCTGGCAGGCCTTCCGCCAACTACTTTACTAAAATCCGCGTATGTATTTCTATAGGGTTTGTCATCCTGTATACGGGCCGGGCCATCGCCGACGTTAAAGGGTAATTAAAAAAACAGCAGTAAATTAGTCAACTAACAGAAGAAGCCAGATTGTGAAGAAACATTTGCCAATACCCCTGATAGTAGTATCCTGCCTTGCCAGCCTGCTTGCCGCGGCGCAGCATCCCAATTTTGAATTTATAGAAAACAAAGGCCAGTGGGACAGTCGCGTGAAGTACATCGGCGCGATAGGCGATTTCGGTTCTTTTTACCTGGATAAAGGCGGGTTTACGGTGCGATTGCATAACCCGGCCGATGTGGCCAGGGCCAGCCACCACCCCGTTATCGGCGAACCAGCCGGTTCGAGTGCCGCTGCCCGTAAGGTGGGCCCCACGCCGGATACCAGCACTATCCGCTCGCATGTATACCGCGTGCGCTTTGAAGGCGCATCGGACAATATCGAAGTAGTGCCCGATAAGCTGCAGGCCGAGCATAGCAATTATTTTATCGGCAACGATCCTTCCAAATGGGTTACCGATGCCAGAATATACAAGGCGGTTACCTATAAAAACGTATATCCGGGCATCGATATCCGTTATTACTCGGATGCGGGCAGTCTTAAATACGATATCGTGGTCAATCCCGGCGCAGATCCTTCGGTCATTGCCATGAAATACGAAGGGGCGGGTAAGCTGAGCGTGCGTAATAACCAGCTGTATGTGGGCACGTCGGTGGGTGATGTAAAGGAACTGTATCCTTATAGCTACCAGTTTGACAAGATAAACGGCAAAACGGATATCTCCTGCAGGTATGATATCAAAGACGGCAATACGGTCAGGTTCAAACTAAAAAACTTTGCCCGCGATGTGCCGCTTATTATCGACCCGGTCATTGAATTTTCTACGTTTACCGGCAGTACGGCCGACAACTGGGGGTTTACGGCTACGCCGGGACCCGACGGAAGTTTGTTTGCCGGCGGCATCGTAAGCAATGATTTTGGTAATTATCCCGTAACGACGGGTGCGGTGCAGACCGGCCACTCCACCGGCAGGAACTGGGATATGGGCATCACCCGGTTTAACTCTACTGGCACGGCCCGTATGTACAGCACCTACATTGGCGGTACCGAAGACGATTACCCGCTGAGCCTTATTTCCGATCCGCAGGGCAACCTGGTGATCATGGGCCGCACGTATTCGGGCAGCGGGTTTCCCAAAAGCGTGCTGTTCGGGGCCGGCGGTGGCGCTGATTTGGTGGTGCTGAAATTAAACGCTACCGGTTCTGCCATTACCGGCTGTCTTCGTATAGGGGGTACCGGCAATGATGCGGTGAATATGGAGGACCAGCGGGGCAGGCCCCCGCTGCGGCGTATAGGCACCTTACGTTTTTATGGGGATGATTCGAGGGGTGAGGTGATATTGGATGGATCGAATAATATTTACGTGGCCTCGCAGTCGCAATCGAATAATTTTTATACCACTACAGGTGTATTCCAATCGACCTTAAAAGGTGCGCAGGACGGTGTTATCCTCGAAATCAATCCCACCTGTACCGGCATTATTTTCTCGTCTTATTTCGGGGGCTCGGCCGATGACGGAGTGTTTGTAATGGATATCAGCCCGCTGAACGGCCATCTCTACGTGGCCGGCACTACTTTCAGCAAGGACCTGCCGCAGACCGGTTCCGCCGGCGTGATACAACCCAATAGTACGTCCACCGCCAACCCCGATGGTTTTATATCGGAGCTGACCAATGACGGGACGGCGGTTGTGCGCACTACTTACCTCAGCTCCAACTCGGGCACAGGCGGCAGCGCGGATGCCTATGATGCTATTTACGGTCTTAAATTCGATAAGTTCGGTTTTCCTTACGTGATGGGTATTTCGGAAGGCAGCTGGCCGGTGGTGAACGCCACTTATTCGCAGGCCGGCTCCCACCAGTTTATTTCGAAAATGCAACCCGATTTATCGGCTTTTGTCTATTCTACTATTTTCGGCACGAGCGGAACGCTGCCCAATATTTCGCCGGTGGCCTTCCTCGTGGACCGCTGTGAAAACGTGTATGTATCCGGCTGGGGCGCCAACTATGTGGCTTCGCTCGACGGCTCGTACCAGATGGCCGGCACCCGGGGCATGTATACTTCCGCCGATGCAAATAAATCGCAGACCGACGGCCGCGATTTCTATTTCTTCGTATTGCAAAAGAATGCCACCAGGCCGTTGTATGCCTCCTTTTTCGGGCAGAGCGGCGGGTATGGCGAGCATGTGGACGGCGGCACCAGCCGCTATGATCCGCAGGGAAAAATTTATATGGCCATTTGCGCCAACTGCGAGGGCAACAGCGATCCCAGCATCCCTATTACGGTACCGTATTATGTTACTCCGAATGTAATAGGACCTGTTAACGGCACCGGCGACCATGGCTGTAACCTGGGGGCGCTTAAAATAGCCTTTAATTTTGCCGGTGTGGGCGCCGGGGTGCGGGCTTTTATCAATTCGGTGTTTGATACGCTGGGTTGTGTTCCGCTGACCATTTCGTTTAAGGATACTGTCCGCACGGCTACCAGCTATACATGGGATTTTGGCGATGGTTCGCCCCAGGTTAATACCACCCAGTTTGATGTAAGCCACACCTATATGGCGATAGGCGATTATCATGTAATGCTGATAGGCATCGACTCCACTACCTGTAATGAGCGGGATACGGCGTATACTACTATCCATGTACGCGATAATGAAGCCTTCCTGTCGTTTGCCTATGCCAAGCTGGCGCCCTGTGAGTCGTTGTCATACCAGTTTACCAATACCTCCACGCATTCCGCCACGGCCAAAAACTTTACGCCGGCGGCGTTTACCTGGGATTTTGGCGATGGCACCCGCGTTACGCCGGGAGTAAGCCCGGTTACGCACTCTTATGTAGCGGCGGGCACCTATAATGTGCGGCTGGAATTAAACAGCGATGCGGATTATTGCAATGCGCCGGATGCGGCCGTTATCCAATTGCGGGTAGCGCCGCTGGTGAAGGCGCAGTTTGAAACACCTGCCACCGGCTGCGTGCCGTATACCGCTATTATCAACAATACCACGCTGGCCGGGCAAAACTTTTTCTGGGATTTTGGAGACGGCACCACCTCTACCGATATCAATCCCATTCATTTGTATACTTCGCCGGGCACCTACACCATCCGGCTGGTAGCAACCGATACAACGACCTGTAATAAGATCGACAGCACAAAGATGGATATCGTGCTGCGCAGCAAGCCCACTGCCGGGTTTACCTATTCGCCCACAACGCCGCAACAGAATTTCCCGTATACATTTACCAATACTTCGTCGGCCGACGCCGTCCGCTTCAACTGGAATTTTGGCGACGGGGAAAACTACGCCACGGCCAGCCGGGCGGATGTGGAGCACCAGTATAACAAGACGAGCACTTTCAATGCCTGCCTGTATGCCACCAATGACGCGGGCTGTACAGACACGGTATGTGCTTTGCTACAGAGTATTATCGAGCCGAGGCTGGACGTGCCGAACGCGTTTACCCCGCTGGGCAATGCGCCGAACAATATTATCTACGTGAGGGGCTTTGGGATAGGTAAGATGAGCTGGCGTATTTATAACCGGTTCGGCAACCTGGTTTTTTCTACCGGCGACCGCCGGCAGGGCTGGGATGGCAAATTCAAGGGCACGGTACAGCCGATGGATGTGTACGCCTATACGCTGGAAGTGGAGTTTACCGACGGAACCAGGGCTACGAAAAAAGGTGATATTACGTTATTGAGGTAAGGGATAGTTGATGATGGATGGTTGACAGATAATGGTTGACAGGCTTTTGCGGGGCTGCTGGCTTCATGCAAAATTTCGGTGGTAAGTACATTTTTAATTGTTAAATTAGAGTAGACAATAACTTTGAACAAGTACCGGCACATATTCCTCTTTTTATCCTGCCTTATCAGCCTGCAAATGATGGCGCAATCCCCTCATTTTGAGTTTGTAGAGAATAAGGGGCAGTGGGACAAAAACGTAAAATTTGTCGGGAATATCGGGGGTAACGGCGCTTTTTTCATGGGTAGGAAAGGGTTTACCGTGCTGCTGCACAACCCTGCCGATATTGCAAAATACATGCATCATTCTGATGGAACGGCCGCCGGCGCCGCTGCCGCGCGGAAGATAACAGCGGCAGGCGATTCGGGCATTATTCGTTCGCATGTGTACCGGGTAAGCTTTGAGGGCGCGTCTGACAATATCGAAGTGGTGCCTGATAAGCTGCAGAGCGAGCACAACAACTATTTTATCGGCAACGACCCGTCTAAATGGGCAACCGATTGTAAGATATACAATGCCGTAACGTATAAAAACGTGTACCCGGGTATCGATGTCCGTTATTACTCGGATGCAGGCAGTCTTAAATACGATATCGTTATCAACCCCGGCGCCAATCCCGATAATATTGCGCTTAAGTATGAAGGCGCATCGCGGCTGAGCGTAAAAAACAGCCAGCTGTATGTGGGCACGTCGGTGGGAGAGGTAAAGGAGCTGTACCCATACAGCTACCAGTTTGACAAGATAAACGGCAAAACGGATGTCTCCTGCAAGTATGAAATCAAAAACGGCAATACCGTAAAGTTCAAGCTCAAAAACTTTGCGCGTGATGTACCGCTGATCATCGATCCTGTTATCGTTTTTTCTACGTTTACCGGCAGCGCTTCAGACAACTGGGGTTTTACGGCTACGCCGGGACCCGATGGAAGCTTGTTTGCCGGGGGCATTGTCATCAGCAATGGTTACCCGCTCACTACCGGCGCCGTACAGGACGCCCATAGCCAGGGCGCCAACTGGGATATGGGTATTACCCGGTTTAACTCTACCGGCACGGCCCGTATGTACAGTACCTACCTGGGCGGTGACGGGCATGATTTTCCGCTGAGCCTTATTTCCGACCCACAGGGCAACCTTGTGATTATGGGCCGCACCAATTCGGGCGCCAAGTTCCCCCAGAGTGTGCTGTTTGGGGCCGGCGGCGGCGCTGATTTGGTGGTGACTAAATTAAACGCCACCGGTACGCAGATCATCGGCTGCCTGCGCATAGGCGGCAGCGATGTCGATGCGGCGAATATAGAAGACCAGCGTGGTTCGGGCAATCATGGAGCCAAGCGTACGCTGCGTTTTTACGGCGATGATTCGAGGGGAGAGGTGATACTGGATGGCGCAAATAATATCTATGTGGCGTCACAGTCGCAGTCGGATAATTTTTATATTACCCCCGGCGTATTCCAGTCCACCCGCAAGGGTGCGCAGGACGGCGTTATCGTAAAGATCAATCCTACCTGTACCGGCGTTATTTTCTCTTCGTATTTCGGCGGGTCGGGCGATGACGGGTTGTTTGTAATGGACATCAGTCCTACCAACGGCCACCTGTATGTGGCCGGCACTACCTTTAGCGGCGACATGCCCCAGGCGGGTGCTGCGGGCGTGATACAACCCAATAAAACAGGCGCGAGCAATCCCGATGGCTTTATATCGGAGCTGACCAATGACGGCACCACGGTTTTACGCACCACTTACCTGAGCTCTAACTCGGGCGCCGGCGGCAGCGTGGATGCCTATGACGCCATTTACGGAATTAAATTCGACAGGCTGGGCTATCCTTATGTAATGGGTATCACCGAAGCCGATAACTGGCCGGTGGTAAACGCTGCCTACAGCGGCGCTGCCAAATCAAAACAATTCATTGCCAAGCTGCAGCCCGATTTGTCGGCTTATGTATACAGTACGATATACGGAAATGGATCGCAGTACCCGAATATATCGCCGGTGGCCTTCCTCGTGGACCGCTGTGAAAACGTGTATGTATCCGGCTGGGGGTCTAATTATGGCAGCACGCTGGACGACGATTACCGGATGGCCGGGCCAAGGGGGATGTATACCTCTCCCGATGCAAATAAATCGGTGACGGATAATCGCGATTTCTATTTCTTCGTATTGCAAAAAAATGCCACCAAACCCTTGTATGCCTCCTTTTTCGGGCAGGGCGGGGGGCTGGGCGAGCATGTAGACGGCGGCACCAGCCGTTTCGATGCCCAGGGCGCTATTTATATGGCCATCTGCGCCAATTGTGAGGGCAACCGTGTGCAGGGCGTACCTATAACACAGCCTTATTATACAACGCCCGGCGCGGTAGCGCCGGTGAACGGCAGCGAGGGCTGTAACCTGGGAGCGCTGAAGATAGCGTTTAATTTTGCCGGTGTGGGCGCCGGGGTGAAGCCCTATATTAATTCGGTGTTCGATACGCTGGGCTGCGTGCCGCTGAAAGTTGATTTTAAGGATACCGTTCGCACGGCTACCAGCTATGTATGGGATTTTGGCGATGGCACGCCCCGGGTAACCAGCACCCAGTTTGATATCAGCCATACCTATACGGCCATAGGCGATTACCATGTAATGCTGATAGGCATAGACCTCACCACCTGTAATGAGCGGGATACGGCGTATACTACTATCCATGTACGTGATAATGAAGCTTACCTGTCGTTTACCTATGCGAAGCTGGCGCCCTGTGAGTCGTTGTCATACCAGTTTACCAATACCTCCACGCATTCCGCCACGGCCAAAAACTTTACGCCGGCCGCGTTTTCCTGGGATTTTGGCGATGGCACGCGTGTTACGCCCGGGGTGAGCCCGGTAACGCATTCCTATGCAGCGGCGGGCACCTATAATGTGCGGCTGGTATTAAACGGTGATGCGGATTATTGCAATGCGCCGGATTCGGCTGTTATCCAGCTGCGGGTAGCGCCGCTGGTGAAGGCGCAGTTTGAAACGCCTGCCACCGGTTGCGTGCCGTATACCGCCATCATCAATAATACCACGCTGGCGGGACAAAACTTTTTCTGGAATTTCGGAGATGGAACTACCTCCACCGATATCAACCCCATTCATTTGTATACTTCGCCGGGCACCTATACCATCAAGCTGGTAGCGATAGATACAACGACCTGCAATAAGATAGACAGTACGAGCATGGACATTGTCCTGCGCAGCAAGCCCACTGCCGGGTTTACCTATTCGCCCACAACGCCGCAACAGAATTTCCCGTATACGTTCAGCAACACCTCGTCGGAAGACGCCATCCGGTTTGTATGGAGTTTCGGGGATGGGGAAACCTATGCCACGGCCAGCCGGGCGGATGTGGAGCACCAGTATAACAAGACGGGCACTTTCAATGCCTGCCTGTATGCCACCAATGACGCGGGCTGTACAGACACGCTGTGCGCCAACGTACAGAATATCATTTCGCCGAGGCTGGACGTGCCGAATGCGTTTACCCCGCTGGGCAATGCGCCGAACAATATTATTTATGTAAGGGGCTTTGGGATAGGCAATATGAACTGGCGTATTTATAACCGGTTTGGCAGCCTGGTTTTTTCTACCGGCGACCGCCGGCAGGGCTGGGATGGCAAATTCAAGGGCGTGGTACAGCCGATGGATGTGTACGCCTATACGCTGGAAGTGGAGTTTACTGATGGCACGAGGACAACCAAAAAGGGAGATATTACGTTGTTGAGATAGAGAGAAGTTGACAGTTGACAGTTGACCGGCGTTTGAGGGGCCGGGGTTGAGGCCGGAAATCCAGTAGACCTTTTTGAAAAATGAGTACTCATTTTTTAGCGCGTAAAGATTATTTTATGAGAGGAGCATGCAATTACCGGGTTATGTTACTGATTGTTGCCACTGCGTTTGGCGCGCCGGTGGCAGCGCAGGACCTGCATTTTTCGCAATGGTTCAATTCGCCGCTGACCACGAATCCTGCCAATACCGGCTTCATACCGGATGCGGATTACCGTATCGGGGCCAATTACCGGAGCCAGTGGGTGAACGTGCTGAGCGCGCCTTATAAAACCATGAGCATATGGGGCGATGCCCAGGTATTCCGCGACCGCATAGAAAACGGCTGGCTGGGCGTGGGCGGCGTGATATTGCATGATGTGGCGGGCAGCGGCAACCTGACGTCGACCAAAATATACGGTTCGCTGGCCTATCACCAGATGCTCGGTTACAGCAGCCTCATAACGGCGGGCTTTAATGCCGGCTGGGCCAATAAGCGCATTGACCCGAGCAAGCTGCAGTTTCCCGACCAGTTTAACAAGGCGACCGGTTTTTTTGATGCGGGGATACCCACCAGCGTGGTATTTAACAGCACGAGCACAAGCTACCTCGATTTGGAAGTGGGGATGAACTATGCTTATTTTCCCACCAATAAGATGTATTTCAATGCCGGTTTTGCGGCGTATCATATTAACCGGCCCACAGAAACTTTTTTTGAGAATACCTCGGGGTATGACAACCGGCTGCAGCCCCGTTATATCGGTTTTGTGAATGCCAGCCTGAAGCTGAGCGACCAGGTTATTGTGAACCCGATGGCCTATTATACCAACCAGGCGGCGGCCAATGAGCTGGTGGCGGGTATGAATGCCAATTATAACCTTAGCGGCGACGGGGTGATGCAGCTGATCGGCGGCCTGTATTACCGGTCGGGCGATGCGGTGATCCCGATGGTTGGCTTCCAGTGGAATAATTTCAAGATGACTTTTACATACGATGTGACCATTTCTTCACTCAAAAATTATAACAGCGCACGGGGCGCAGTAGAGTTTGCGCTGGTGAACCAGGGTTTTTACAGCCAGTATAATGGCGACAGGCGGCAGTCGTGGTGCCCGAAGTTTGGCGATTAAACACCATTTATACATCTTCTTGTTTTTTTAGTGATTTGCTGTCGGTTTTACCCGATCTTTGCAAAAATTTTATTGCATGAGCACTCTTGCGGCTAAGGCAAACAACGTACTATCATTGCTGGACCAGTTTAAAAGCATTGTGGGCGAGCCGTATGTGCTCACCGACGAAGAGACGCTGACCAATTATGGTCACGACGAAACCGAGAACCTGCTGTTCCTGGCCGATGTAGTGCTGCGCCCGCGCACGGCCGAAGAGATAAGCGCCATCATGCAGCTTTGCCACCAGCATAACATACCGGTCACACCCCGCGGGGCCGGTACCGGGCTGAGCGGCGGCGCCCTGCCCCACCTGGGCGGCGTATTGCTGAGCACCGACCGGATGAACAGCATCCTGCAAATTGACGAGCGCAACCTGCAGGTGACCACCGAACCGGGGGTTATTACCGAAATACTGATGAACGCGGTGAAGGAAAAAGGGCTGTTTTACCCGCCCGACCCCAGCAGCCGCGGCTCCTGTTTTATAGGAGGCAATGTAGCCGAAAACAGCGGCGGGCCCAAAGCCGTGAAATACGGGGTGGTAAGAGATTATGTGCTGAACCTGCAGCTGGTGTTGCCTACGGGCGAGATTATCTGGACAGGCGCCAATGTATTAAAAAACAGTACGGGATATAACCTGACCCAGCTGGTAGTGGGCAGCGAGGGTACGCTGGGCATCGTAACCAAAATTGTATTGAAGCTGCTGCCCTTGCCCAAATACGATTTGCTGATGCTGGTGCCTTTTCAATCGCTGGAAAAAGCAGGCGAGGCCGTGAGCGCCATCTTCCGCGCGGGATTTACTCCCAGCGCGCTTGAGCTGGTGGAAATAGATGCCCTGGCCATTGTGAGCAGGATGGTAGACAGCAGCGCGGTGCCGGTGACCGACGATATTGCCGCGCACCTCATCATCGAGGTAGATGGCAATAACCTGGACGTGCTGATGAGCGATATGGAAGCCATCGGCGAATTGCTCACGCATTACGAAGCCGGCGAATTGTTTTTTGCCGACGATGCACAGCAAAAAGCCGAATTATGGAAACTGCGCCGCCGGGTGGCGGAGGCGGTTAAGATGGCTGGTTATACCATCGAGGAAGATACGGTAGTGCCGAGGGCCGAGCTGCCTGCCCTTATCAAAGGGGTGAAGGAGCTGGGCAGGCAATACGGCTTTCACGCGGTTTGCTATGGCCATGCCGGCGACGGCAACCTGCATATTCGCATAAAAAAGCCGGGCACCGAAAACAGCCAGGAAGATCCCGAGATGGTCAAAGGCCTGCGCGCTTTGTTTGAGCTGGTAAAAGAGCTGGGCGGCACCATCAGCGGCGAACATGGCATCGGGCTGGTGCAAAAAGGGTATATGGACATCGTGTTTGGAGAAAAGCAGCTCGATTTGATGCGCCAGATAAAAAAGGTATTCGACCCGCATAATATATTAAACGCCGGTAAAATCTTTCCTTAACAAACTATTAGTTGTTGGTTTACCGGAATTGCTTTTACCTTGTATCACTAAAGCGATAAAGCTATGAACAAGCGTGTATTCATCCTGTTGCTGATAACGGTTCTCGCCGGTAGTTATGCCAATGCACAGCGCCCGCGCGAAGACGATCCCGAACCGACGACGGGGTTTGATAAGTCGAAACTGTTTTTTGGCGGCAATTTCGGGTTGAGCTTTTCCAATTATTATACGCTGGTAAATGTATCGCCGCAAATAGGGTATCGCTTCAACGATTACCTGGCGGCGGGCACCGGCATTAACTTTCTTTATTCGAGCCAGAAGAGCATCGATATCTACGGGTACGACTATTCGCGTCTTAATATCGGTGTTGCCGGCCTGAATGTTTTCGGCCGTGTATATCCTATAAAGGAAGCCTTCCTGCAATTGCAGCCCGAGCTTAACTATACCTGGGGCAATATCAAATATTATTCTACGCCTCCTGCCACGCAGAAGCTCGACGGCGAGTTTGTGCCTTCACTGCTGGGCGGCGCCGGCGGCGCTATTCCCACGGGCGGCAGAGGCGCTTTTATCATCATGGTGCAATACGATTTATTGCAGCAGAGCCGCAGTCCTTATGGCAACCACGCCTTTTTCTCGTTTGGCTATAATGTAGGGTTCTGATTATAGCCTGTGCACCCAAACGGGCGAGGTATATATTTTATCACCGTCGTTTTGCGTTATTTCAAGATAGTAATAGTACAGCTTCCCTTTGGCGGCATTGTGGCTAAAGTTCAGGGTATTGGTATTGGAAACAGCGCTTAGCGGCGTGCTCAGCTGTTTGCTGCCCGGCTGGCCATACATCAGCTGTATCAACTGTATGTTATCTCCTGCATCGGGATCGGTTACTTCCACTTTAATCGTTGCTTTTGTTTTGGTATTGATGCGGCTGCCCATGGGGAAGCCGTTAACGGTGAACTGCACCTGTGCATTCCAGTCGGTACTGGCGTAGAACCGCATATTGCGGTAAGCCCCCATGATACTGTCGTGGTCCAGCTTACCGGCCAGCACCACGGTGCGCGAGCTGGCCATGCGGCCAAAGGTGAGGTAGTGGTTGTCGTGATCAACGGTAGGCCCTACATGGTAGCCGGCGGCGAGGAGGCCCTGGAAATAGCCGGTGAATTTTTTGGCGGGCTTGCTTTTATAATCGGTGTTTTTGGCAAAGGCGGGGCCGGTCATAATGGCCACGCCGCAGATGACCTTATCGGCGGTTTGGTTGTAGGGGCCGTTGAGCAGGTCGTGAAAATCGGTATTCTCCGGGTGGGCAAGGGTAACAAAAGCATCGGGATAATCGGCCAGCAGGTCCCAGAGCGCGGTGTAATCGGATTTGGCGCATTCCACATCAAAATTATTGGCTTCCCAGCCAATGAGCTGGTCTACGCCGTAAATAAGCACATGGCCACCGTTGCTGATAACGCCGTATTCCATTCCGTACATACACACAAAGCTGCCGTTTTTATTGGCCAGGCCGGCTTCCTGCAATCCCTTGTTGTAACTGAGCAGCTTCATACCTGCCTGGCCGTGGTTGTGCTCGGAGATACCCAGGAAATTGAGGTGATCGCTGTGTTTGGCAAAGGCATAGGAGCCGGCCGGCGTTTTGACGCCGGTGGCCGCTTTGTCTTTATTGCCATCTGAATAGGCGGTATGCGCATGCAGGTTGCCGAAATAATATTGAAAGGTTTGCCCCCGAGGGGAAGTATGGCATAGCAGCAAAAAACATAGTAGCAGAAGTGAATAAAACGATGCCCGGTTCATACAAGCGTGTTTAGGGGTTAATGGATGGGTGTTTAACTGGTCTTGGTTGCAGCGCCGTCTGGCTTAGGTCCGGCGGTGCGGACATTGACCAGTTTTTTGAGCATGTCGAACCAGAAGGGTGCGCCGGCGCTTAGGGCGAGGGTGCTGAGCAGCCAGCCGAGTATTTCGAGCAGCAGGGAGCTTTTTTTAATCCCCCATCCCACGGGCAGGTTTTCTTCCCGCACCAGGGTGGTGAGCTCCTGCAGCTGGCGGCGGCGGAGGGCCTGGGCGCTGTCGGGCGCAAACGGAGTGCTTTCATGGAGTGCGGCTGCGTCGCCCGCGTGGACCGAGCTATCGTTGACATAATCTTCAAAATAATTGTCCGGCGAGACGGGTATAGCGCTTACGGTGCGGTTGAAGCCGGAATCGGCGATCAGCTTATCGGCCAGTGTGTTGAGGCGTTGGCGGGTAGCGGGGTCGTTTTTGGCGGTTTGAAGAATATAGATGGTATCGACATTAAAGCCGAGGGTGACGAGCAGGGAGACGACGAGCACCACCAGCCGTATTTTCTTTTTGTACCAGCCGGTGACCCTGTCCATATAATCGTTGTACCATTTTTCGAACGAGGCGGTGAGCGTAGCCAGGTTGTCGGCCGGCTGGCCAATGCTGATAAGCAGTGTTTTGAGCGGGCCATCGTTGAGCTGCCGCAGGCCTTCGAGGTAAAGGGCGTAGGGCTCCCGGATTTTTTCGACGGTGCTGGCGGAGGCAGGGCCCGCGCCGACCAGGTCGATGAGCGCCGCCGATACATTGCGGGCGGGGATATAGGGGGTGAGCCGTTTATCGTTTAGCATAAGGGTGGCCACCTGCGGGTGTTTATAGATCAGTTCGCCGAATTTTTTATTTCCGGGATCGTCAAACAGGTTACAGATGGCTTTTTGCAGGTTGCGGCCGCGCAGCTGCAGGAAGCCGGCTATCCATTCTACGATAACGTAAACAATTACGCTAAAGATGAGGTACACGACGATAATGGAAATGATGATTTGGATAATGAGCAGCATGCAATAGGTATTTAGGTGCAGGCAAAAAGGCCTGGTAAATGATTAGACGAATAAACGGCCCTAAGGTAAATGGCTGCAGGCGAAGAAAAAACCGTAAAAACACCCATATTATTTTAAGTAAGGCTGCCGGGCGCGAAAAAGAGGGAGGCATTAGGGGGAGTTAAGCGATTGAATTAAAATGTGAAATACAGATAATATTTAAATATTTGTCTGATTACTACCAAGCGTTACCTTCATATACCCGTATATGCCCTTTAGATTGTCGTGTATCCCTCTAGCATGTGTTAAGCATCTATTTTACTCCCGTTAGTGGCCCTGTACAGTAAGCAATAACAGGTACCGTTATGTTTGTTTGGCGGCTGATACCGCCAATACCGGATAACTATTCATTATTATTTTTTAACGCAGTCGTGTACGTATGCCTTTGACGGAAAAAAGGATCACTGAGCTGATACTTTTGTATATATCCTGCCAGATCACGGCTATAGAGCAACGTGAGCTGATGGAAGGGTATGTGAACCTGTCTGCCGCCAATCGTCGTCATTTTGACAAGATAACGAACCGGGATTACCTGCGCAGCCGGCTGCTGGCGTTTTATACACCGGAGGAAAAAGATTGTCCTTAGATTTATTCATTACAGAAATTGCTGTTTTATATTACAGCAACAGAAATGCTAATCAATAGGCTATTTTTTATATTATCTAGAAACTGCAGGTGCCCGGCAGCCCGTTGAGGCCTTCGGTTGTTTTTATCAGTTGGGGGGCATGCTTGCGGCCATTGGGGAAGGTAATGATCCAGATGGAATCGAAATCGGCGCCTTTCCAGCTGAGGGAGTCTTTACCCAGGCCGAGGTGATGGCCCAGCTTAGGTATGTTGCCATGTTCCCATACGACCAGCTGCAGGCCGTTTTGTGTTTTGAGATAGTCGGCAAGGTCTTGGGTATCTGATTCGCTGAACTGGCTGTTGATGGCCACGGAATCCATCACCGCCAGCGGCGTAGCCGTCTGGAACATACGGTCCTGCGAGGTAACGGCGCCGGTCTTTACCGTGGGAACATAAATAAACAAGGGCCTGCCGAATTTTTTGTTGATAACGGCGGGGATGTGCAGCGCCCTGTTAAGGCCTTTGCAATTGAGGTTGCTGCCGGCGGCATATTTTTCGCCGTGGCGGATGATAACGATGGTGAGATCGTTTTTGGTGTTGGCGGATTGGCTTACGGTGGCCAGGAAGAAAAAAATTATCAGCTGTTTCATGGTATAAAGCCGAATGGCATACAGAAAGTTACGCATTAAAAAGATACCCGGGCGCAGGGATCTCATAGGGAGCTGATATTTTTAACATGGGGGAATGAGTGTCTTATATTTCCGGTAGCTGGCCGGGGGATGACCGGCATACTTTTTAAAGGCTTTGGAAAAGCTGTGCCGGTTATCATACCCTACGCTTTCACCAATGTCGTCAATGGATAGATCTGATTCTCTTAATAACTCTTTGGCTCTTTCCATTCGCTTGTCAAGTAATAAGTCGAACGGCGATGTTTCATACAGGAGCTTAAACCCCGTCTTGATCTTTTTTACATTAAGTCCAAAACGCCGCGACAAATCATTCAGCGACAACGGATGCTCCACGCTTTGTAATAATACTTTTTTCAGCTCGGTAAACCGCTCCACGTCTTCCCGGTGCAGCTGCCGCTGCCGTGTGCTGGGATAATGATCTACTTTGTCCATCACCATAATGAGCAGCTCGTTAATCTTGAGCGATATATAATAAGGAAGGCCTGCTTTCATAAAAGAGCCATCCAGTATTTCGTGAATAGCTTTACCCATTTGCACCGTAGTGACCTGCTCGCAATCGCATAACACCGCCGGCTCATTGTTTTTGATTTTTTGCATAAAGCGGGTGAGGGCAGGAGAGTGCGGCGCCCATCGTTCCAGGAAAGCACCGGAACAATACATAGAGAACAGGCTGTAGATGCGCCCGGGGTGCATACTTACCTGGCCCTGGTGCTGCGGGTGATAGTATAAATTGAAATGTCCCTGGTGAAGGGTTTGCGCCTGCCCGTTTTCATACACACCGGCAAAATGATTGCTGAGCGCAAAATGAAGACAGAGATTGGGCCCATAGCTGCGGTGACTGAAAATTTCGTCCTGCTTCAACAGGTAGTTGTTGTACCAAACCGACGTAGCGGTTTCGGTAACCGGCAGCTCCTGGAATAAAAAATACCCAAAGGAACCCTGCCCCGCCACCGCACGGGACCCGGCCAGGGCATATTTTTTAAGAGGACCGGGAGCGGTTTCTGTATACAGCACGGGACACGCCTGCTGCGTGGTGACCTGGTAAAGCATAGAAAAGGTTAAATGGTTAACAATACTGACTGTTACGTTTGCATAGGGGTTGGATTCCGGCGATGGCATATTCGGGGCAATAAGAGCATGTACGACGATAGGCTTGTGTACGACGATACCTTTGTGTACGACGATGAGGTTATACGAGGATGTTGCTAACCGGGTGTAAGCGCAACCGTTGTGCTTCGATCGGGGGACTTTCTATAATACCTCACTGAAGATGCGCCAGGTGGTATGGCAATCAGGGGTGTTACCTTAAAGTTAAGGATTTGGATGAAAAGTACAATGTTAAGTTTATCGGCCCGGGAGGCGTTTTATACAGGGAACCTTTAGAGCTTATTAAATACCTCCACCGGGGTCTGGCATAAAATTAACCGTTCGCCCACCGGCTCATACAGGAAATCTTCTTTTTCGAGGTGCCGCATGTGGTTGTAAAGATGGTCGTAAAAACCGCCGGAATTAAGGATGTATATCTTCTTGTTGTGTATGCCGAGCTGGTTCCAGGTCACCATTTCAAACAGCTCATCGAGCGTGCCCATGCCGCCGGGGAGGATGATGGCGGCGTCGCTCATATCGTACATCATCTTTTTGCGGCTGTGCATATCAGGCACCACGGCCAGCTCGGTAATGCCCGTGTGCTGCACTTCGCGGTCGGTCAGTACCTTGGGAATAACGCCCATCACCGTACCGCCGTTTTGCAGCACGGCATCGGCCACGGCGCCCATCAGCCCTACCTTGCCGCCGCCATATACCAGTTTGAGGTTGAGCAGGGCCAGGTGCTTGCCTAATTCGGAAGCATGTTGGAGGAATATAGGGTTATTGCCGGGCCTGGACCCGCAAAAAACAGCCACCGATTCTATCGTCATACCGTCAGTTTTTGGAGATTCCCGAAGGGGACGCAACTTACCGAAGAGTTTTATACCTTCAAAGATTATTTTACTACTATGTCGCCAACCCTGTTGCTCACGTTTGTCATTATCTATTTCCTGTTATTGCTCGCCGTAGCCTGGTTTACCTCCCGCAATTCGAACAACGACTCCTTTTTTATCGGCAATAAAAGCTCCAACTGGATGCTGGTGGCCTTTGGCATGATTGGCACCAGCCTGAGCGGGGTCACTTTTGTGAGCGTGCCGGGGGCGGTAGACAAAGAGGCGTTTGCCTACCTGCAGGTCACGCTGGGCTACGTAGTGGGCTATGTCACCATCGCCTTTGTGCTCATCCCCCTGTTTTACCGGCTCAACCTCACCTCCATCTACCATTACTTAAGCACCCGCCTGGGTTTTGGCGCTTATAAAACCGGGGCCTCGTTTTTTATCCTCAGCCGCACCCTGGGCGCTACCGCCCGCCTGTACCTGGTAGTGAATATCCTGCAGTCGGCCATCCTCGACCAATGGCATGTGCCGTTCTGGCTAACCACCCTTATCATCCTTATCATGATATTATTGTATACCTACGAAGGCGGGGTAAAAACCATCGTGTATACCGATACGCTTCAAACCACCTGTATGCTGGCCGGGCTGGTCATTTGTACCATATATATATTGAACCACCTCCACCTGGGCGTGGGCGATAGCCTGGCGGCGATGCGTGAGCAGGGCTATTCAAAAGTTTTCTTTACCGAACCCGCCGGCAAACTGTTTTTCGGCAAGCAGCTCCTGGCAGGGGCTTTTATCGCTCTTACCATGACGGGCCTCGACCAGGAGATGATGCAAAAAAATATTTCGGTCAGAACGGCCCGCGACAGCAGCAAGAACGTGGTCACCCTGGGTTTTATCATGCTGGCGGTTATCGGGCTGTTCCTGTTTTTAGGCGGCCTGCTGTACCTGTACGGCCATAGCCTGGGCGGTCATTATGAAACGGTGCTGGAGCATGGAAAAAAGGTAACGCGGTTTATGATACCCGATGGCCACGGCGGCCTGCGCGACGCAACGGCCGACAGGCTGTTTCCCACCATCGCCCTCAACCATATGACGCCGGTGATAGGGGTTATTTTTATGATAGCGCTTATCTCGGCCCTGTTTCCCAGCGCCGATGGGGCCATCACCGCCCTTACCTCCTCGTTTTGCATCGATATCATCGGGCTGCAGCGCCGTACCGACCTGGACGAGGTCGCCAAAAAACGGCTTCGTCAGCGCGTACACCTGGTCTTTGCTGCCCTGTTCCTGCTGATTGTAATGATATTTAAATGGATAGACAATCCCAGCATGATAGGCCTGATTCTTAAAATAGCCACCTATACTTATGGTCCCCTGCTGGGCCTGTTCAGCTTTGGCATCCTCACCAGGCGTGTTGTCAATAATAAGCTGGTGCCGGCGGTGTGCATTGCCGCGCCGCTGGTATGTTACCTGATAGATAAGAACCAGTCGGCTATTTTCGGTTCGTTCCAGATAGGATTGGAGCTGCTGCTTATCAACGGCGGCCTTACTTTTCTCGGCCTGTGGGCTGTTTCAAAAAAAGCGGCTGCTACAAACTAAAGCAAGCGCCTTTAACGTTACTGGTAAACAGGACGTTATGTCCATGACCCTTCGACCCTTCGACAGGCTCAGGGTGACAGGATATTCTAACCGAGACATTAAACCCAATATCTGAATGAACGACTCAATCAAGCTGGGCAAACAGCGCCGGTGGACCGAATCAAAAGCAAACAGCAGCTGGCAGATCTTTAAAATCATGGCGGAATTCGTGGATGGATTTGAATCGCTGGCCAAGCTCGGGCCCTGCATCTCCATTTTCGGCAGCGCCCGCACTCCCGGGAAGCATCCCTGTTATGAGCTGACCACCGAAATCGCCCGCGGTCTTGCCGAAGAAGGCTTTGGCATCATTTCCGGCGGCGGCCCCGGCATTATGGAAGCGGCCAACAAAGGCGCCCAGCTGGGCGGCGGCAAATCGGTGGGCCTGAACATAGAGCTGCCTTTTGAACAGCAGGCCAATCCCTATATCGACCGCGACGCCAACCTGTATTTCGATTACTTTTTTGTTCGTAAGACCCTCTTTACCAAATACTCACAGGGCTTTGTGATGATGCCCGGCGGCTATGGCACCATGGACGAGTTTTTTGAAGTGGCCACCCTTATCCAGACCGGCAAAATGAGCCAGGTGCCGCTGATACTGGTGGGCCGGGAATACTGGGGCGGCCTGATGAGCTGGCTCAAAAGTGTTATGCTTACCGAGGGCAATATCAGTCCCAAAGACCTGGATCTCCTCACCATGGTGGATACGCCCGAAGAGGTAGTGGAGCATGTACTGCAGTTTTACAGCAAGAACTCCCTGCAACCAAATTTTTAGGCTTTATCTTTGCCAAAATTTTTTGTGGACCTTATTCACCCGCTCATACAGGCCTATGCAGCCCGGTTTACTTCCCCGGAAGACGACCTGTTGGAGGACGTGAACCGGCAAACCCAGTCGCACAGCCATCCGCATATGCTGAGCGGGCATGTGCAGGGAAAGCTGCTGGAAATGCTGAGCGTAATGCTGCAGCCGCGGCGCGTGCTCGAAATAGGCACTTTTACCGGCTACAGCGCACTTTGCCTGGCCAAAGGACTGGCGCCCAATGGTCTGCTCCATACCATCGAATGCCGGGCGGAGGAAGCGACACAGTCACAGGAAAACTTTAACAGGAGCGCCTGGCGCGATAAGATACAATTGCATGTGGGAAATGCGTTGGATATAATACCACAGCTGCCCGAAACCTGGGACCTGGTGTTTATCGATGCCGACAAGGTGAATTACACCGCTTATTATAAGCTGGTGCTGCCGATGCTGAGAAAAGGAGGGGTGATACTGGCCGATAACGTGTTTTTTCATGGCGAAGTGGTGCAGCCGGTAGTAAAGGGAAAGAACGCCACCGCCATCCATGCCTTTAACGAATATGTGCAACAGGACGAAAGCGTGGAAAAAGTGATGCTGACCGTGCGCGACGGGCTGTTGCTGGTAATTAAGAAATAAGTTGATAGTTGTTGGTTGACAGTTGACAGGCATTTGCTTCGCCGGGCTATCAATCGTCAACTGTCATCTGTCAACTAAAATAAACGATATCCGATGCAGGGAAAAATCCTGGGCTGCATTTTGCTGCTGCTGGCAACGGCGGGAGCAAGGGCGCAGCGGACTGACGCAGTCATTCTTTATATAAATACCTACAAGGAGCTGGCGATGCAGGAAATGCAGCGTACCGGCATGCCCGCGGCCATCAAGCTGGCGCAGGGCATTCATGAAACACAGGCCGGCACCAGCGACCTGGTAAGGCAGTCCAACAATCATTTCGGTCTCAAATGCAAGGCTACCTGGACGGGCAACCGCGTATACCACGACGACGATGCCCGCGGCGAATGCTTTCGCAGCTATGGCAAGGCCGAAGATTCCTATCGCGACCAGTCGGATTTTCTTAAAGGCAGTCCCCGTTATGCCAGCCTGTTCCAGCTCGACCCCACCGATTACAAGTCGTGGGCCTGGGGCCTTAAAAAAGCCGGTTATGCTACCAACAACGCTTATCCGCAAATACTCATCAGGTGCATCGAAGAATATAACCTCGAACAATACAGTCTTATCGCCATCGGCAAGCTGAAACCGGAAGACGAAGTGTTGCTGGCGGGCAATCCCAAAGTGAATGTGCCCAATAATACCACCGCTTCCATTGGTACCGCTATTATCGATAACAGGCCGATAGCCCCGCAGGCAACGGCTGATGGCCTTCGACCCTTCGACAAGCTCAGGACAGGCCAAGCTCAGGCTGACATTCCGCCGCCGCACCCCGATTATCCAACGGGTGAATTTGAGATCAATAAAACCAGGGTGGTTTTTGCTGCTGCCGGTACCGCCCTGCTGGCGGAAGCCGAGCATTTTGGCATTTCATACGCCCGCCTGCTCGAGTTCAACGATTTGAAAGACGGCGAGATACTGCAAAAAGATCAGCTACTGTACCTGCAGCGCAAACGTAAAACCGGCGCCAACGAAACGCATGTGGTCGTGCCCGGCGAAACAGTATACGATATCTGCCAGGTCGAGGGTATGCGTCTTGAAAGCCTGCTCGAATACAACCAGCTGGACCGCGGTATGCAACCCGCCGCCGGCGAAACATTGTACCTGCGCGGTAAAGCGCCGTCGCGGCCGCAGCTGGCTTCTGCCATAGGCGGGGCACGGTACAATCGCGTCGATAGCTTAACCGTGCCACGCCGGGAGCAGGTTCCCGACTCACGGCTCGCAGCTAACAGCTCGCAGTTCGCAGCTCCTTCCGATACCACCCACACCGTACAGCCCAAAGAAACCCTGTACAGCATTTCAAAAAAATATGGTGTAAGTTTAGAGCAATTAAAAAACTGGAATAAACTGGATACCCTGGGCCTGAAAACCGGCCAGCAGCTGGTGATCCACAAAAACT